>WNGA01003941.1_pt1 | contig 22031 bp, 28 predicted proteins | sample 5400061 | NCBI WGS metagenome assembly WNGA01 (sample SAMN13153366, study PRJNA577476) | soil metagenome | isolation source: 100 cm soil or saprolite under grassland replicate 2 | place: USA:California | collected 2016-06-15
AGAATTGCAGTCATAAAATGTCGCAAGATTGTTTTAAACTTGGTTGCAAGTGCTGTAGAAAGGAAAACCATTCGATGGTATTGGACGGAATTGAAGGATTTGAAATAAACAAAAAGTAAGAATGAATGTAACTGCGAAGCGATGGCCCTTACAGAAAAAGGCTCGCAGCAGCTTTGCCGACAGTACGTGTGGCAAAGTTGCAGGTATAACAACCTCGCGACTTAAGTCTACTGATAGGATAGCTTTCACGCACCATGATTATGAGAGTTGTTGTTATACTCCAAAAGGGTATGTCTCCGGAAGATCCGGATCTTCTCAATTTTGGCACGTGGAGAGAATACAATAACAGCCCCGCTATGGGTGCCAAAGCCAACTAACATTACTTTCTTTTCTGTTGCATATTCTCTAAGTAGTTATCCTATGTTTACCATTTTGGCATTTGCCATATCTGTTTGCCTAGCGTCTCCGATGTGTGTATTATGAGCCCACACAATTGATTTTGAATCGTCTTTACCATAAAACTCCATGAGACGTTTAAGAGTATCCATCATATGCGTATCGCGTATATTCCAAGTAACAGTACCGCCATGAATCATTTTCCTGTAGTATAGTTCTGCATTCTTAGCAACGATCGCATTTTGTTCCGCATTGAAATAATCCTCTCTAGATTTTACCCCGTCGCTGGTATAACGGTCAGCATTAGTACGTAATTTTAATAAGATATCCATTACTTCATCTTCGCACGACTCCGGTACAAATGCTGTGGTTCTAGCATAGTCTTCTACGCTTTTTCCATAAGGTTCAAAACAGCGATAGGACTCTATGGCTGTTTTCACCGCTTGTGGATCAACTCTTTGAAGGTATTCTATTACAGCTCCCATCGATTCCCATAAGCTATAAACATCTAAACCATAGAATCCTACTTTTTTATCTTTGGAAGCTTCGGCATAAGTCATATCCCTACGTCTCTCCTTTCATAAGATCCAGTTCGGAAATTATAGTAAGCACCTTTAAAGTTAATTTGATATTTCTTATTTTTACCCAATATAGTACTGAAAACTTTCAATTTACTTAGCGGTATATTTTCAAAGATTAGTGAGGAGGTAAATGAGAGCAAGCAAGTCATGTATCCTCACTAATCCACTTATGCCCTATGCTTCCCTTTTCCAAGGAAGCATGATTATTTGTGTCAAAGATATTATTTTAGGGTTACTTATTTCCTCTTGGATGTGTACCGAAGTCTTGTATTGCAGCAGAGACACTTGACATCTCCTGTCATAAAGAAACATTGAGATGTAGAGCAGTAACGAACTCCATTGCTATATGCCCCATTCCCAAACCTATACTTTTGCAAAAGTCTGTGCATTTCATTAGACTGAGCTTAGGTCCAATTTTAAGATATAACTTGAAGCTCCCCAATTAGAGAGGGAGAGTAGATAGAGCTTTTCCAGTTCTCTATCAAGATTTCATTTAGTGACTAGAATATTATTTCAAACAAGAGATCCAAGCTAACGGGTTTTCCCATTAGGTTTATTCCATGAATTTCATCGGAATTCGTTTTACCATCGTAAAGTGAAATTTTCTTCCTGAATTATAGAAGATAACACTTAATTGACTTAGCTTCGTATTGATTCAATCTACAGGCAAGGAAGTGAGGGGGGTTAGGGGTAGGTTCCTCACTTCCCTAGCTTCGTAGACCTTCTGAATAATATTATTAAAAAATTAATATTTATTCTTTACTGCACTCAGGTAACTAAGAATTTTGTTTTTTGTTGTGATTCCAAATCTTAACTTGTCATGATTTTGTGGCTAAGTTATTATTGCACAAAGGACTGTCTTGCTTTAAATCCCGAAATTAAACTAGCTTGTGATTTCAAAACTCAAGATTAATTAATTCGGTAGATAAAATCATTACACTGGTAGACGGGGTAGAACAATATCCGTTGCTGGTTTTTGTTCCCACATGCCCAGTCTACCAGATTGATTATGAGCTCTTCAGGTGATACTAGGTTTAAAGCTTTTTTAAATTTTTAAGGTATAATATAGAACATCATCAGTAACTCCAAAGCAGAGGTGTCTCTACTTTGTCCACAATGCTTCGTTTCCCTCTGCTGGAGTTTCTAAAAATTTTTAAATACTCCATTATCTCACTTTTCTGTGAGTCCATTCTGACTCAACGATATCGGCTGGGCTTCACTTTCCAACCTCAAGTCTAGCCTGTAACTGATTCAAGTTACAGCTATTTTATTAACAGGTTTCTCTATATTCCTATAACGCTACAATAATGCTAGGGTAGGATGTTTGGTCTTGGTCCAAGCCTTCCTGATCCCACTCTAGCAATTTTTTATATAATTTACCCACACAAGTCACACCAGTGATGGGTAGAATGGGGTTAGTTAAGTTTAGTCTAAGGGCTCTAATTGTTATTTAGGTATGGACTGGTTCTAATTGTTATAAACATTGATGTGCTATAACATGCATGAGATATAGAAGTAGAGATGAAATTATAGGTTCTATCTTACAGTCCGCTTCCCAAAACCAAATAACAAAAACGAAGATGATGTTCAGTTCATTCCTCTCCTACCCACAGCTTCTATACTACCTAAAACTGTTGATCGATGAGGATCTTTTGGAATATGATTCACAAAGCAAATTGTATCGAACAACGCAAAAGGGAATGGAATTCCTAGAACTGAACAGGAAAATAACGAGCCTGTTAGAGATAAAGACAAAATGACTTTCTGTTCTTGTATCAGTTCGAATATCTTTCAGTCTAACCTGTCGTGAAAAGAATTTTTACTCCACCGACAAGACTACAAGGTTGGGATGCTATTTGCGATCAAAAATCTCAAGATCTATTTAATGCTATAGCAACAAATGGTAGCGAGGAAAATCTATTAGCCTGCTTAAAAATTACATGTAAGCGATACTATACTCGAATTTCTAAGCTAGTAAAAGCAGATTTGATTAAGCGTGTTAGGGGAAAATATGGATTGACAGCTTTTGGAAAGGTTGTCTATGGAGTACTTCATCATATGGATTCAAAGTATCTAGTGATTTCAGTTTGGATAGATTATTTAGCGCTTCCCCAAGGCTCAACTGTACAAATAACTGACAGAACCAAAGTTGCGGACTCATTGATTGTTGACGATAAAATCAAGCATATTTTACTTCAGCCTGAGATTAGCTGATATACGTTGAAAGTATAAGTTGGTTGATCATGTTATATAAAATAAAAAACAATTATTATTAACGTCTCTCGGCAGCAACTTAGAAAACCAGGCTAAGAGAATAATGATCATAGATGATGAGCTGGATAACCTCCAACTTGTCAAGGATATTTTGCAATTCACAGGTTTCGAGACGTACGATTTTAACAATCCACAACTTGCACTTGACGTATTCAAACAAGATCCGACATTATATGACTTGGTTATTATGGACATTATGATGGAAGAAATGGATGGTCGTTTTCTGTATAAAGAAATGAAACGTCTTAGTCCCAAAACAAATATGCTTGTATTTACTGCCCTAGATTTAGATGTAAATGAATTCATAAAAATTTGTCCTTCTTTTAATGAAAAGCAGTTGGTGCGTAAACCTGTTACAATGGATTCGCTTTTAAAAAAAGTAAATCAGGTACTAAATGATCAAACAGTGCTTACTTTACATTGAGCGGCATGTAGGTGCTTTTTTATTACGTTTATCAGATCGGTGATATGTATCGGCTTTTTCATGAACTCGTCAATTAGAGTCGCTTTAAGATCACTGTCATAGAATTCAAACGCCGACATACATATGATCTTAATTTCCCTATCCGTTTGGTGAATAAGTTTGGTCAACTGAAATCCATCTATTCCCGGCATACGGATGTCACTGAGAACAAGTGAATATTCCGAATGATGCGTATACAGATGCTCAAGAGCCTTCAGCGGATCATCGAAGCCTCTCGTCTCAAATCCCCCAACTTCTAATGCATCTGAAAAAAGTCTCACTAAGTCACTCTCATCGTCTATAATAGCAACATATTTCCTACGCTGCTCACATATTTGCGAGAACATTTTTACACATCATAATATAGGAAGATTTACTTAGTTTTAGTATCGAAATAAGGAGGTAATATGATAATTGAAATTACAAATAATGAAAGAATGATTCATACCTTAACAAAGGAGACTTAAAATGACAACTCACATCATACTTCCGATATCGATATTGCCTTTTGTATCTCAAATAAATGGAGCAGCTAACTCAGTAGATATAACGAGTTGATAGTTATAGCATTTAGCACACAACATTCTCTTGTACCATCGGAATAAGGAAGGAGTTTTCTGTTTGCAATTATTACATTCAGTCTGAATTTTCAAATTGTTACTTATTGCGTAACATAGTTTAAGACAATTTATTTTAATTTTTGAGCTCAGTAATAGCGAGCTTCATTCTGTACTTACAGACACCGTAGATCATTAAGGTTTTTTTCTCATGAGTCTATGCTTATTATTCCATATAAGGGTTAAATATCTACTGCAAATCCAAATTTCTTGAAAGTTTGACTTATTCATGGTGAGTTGTATGCGTCAACTCCATTCTCAACTCATTCCTAAATTATCTGATTAGAGGCTCTGGCTATTCTTTGCTGCAACTTAGAAATAAAATGTTCCCACAAAATAGATCGATCATTGTTAGATATGGCGAAAGTTTTGGAATTATTATCTGACAAGGGTACTTTGGAAATATTTAACGCCATAGCCAATAATGGAAATATCTACGGTCAGAGTCTGCAATCTATGAATGGATTTAGTAAGAAGCAGTACTATTCAAGGACACAACGACTGCTGATCCAAGGGCTAGTTAAAAGAAAACATGGAATCTTCTCATTAACTTCATTTGGTCAAGTAGTGTACCACAGCAAATTTAGGCTAGATGCCGCTGTAAAAGAATACTACAGACTAAAGGCTGTCGATTCTATCAGTGCGTCAAAGGAAATGAGTGAAGTTAGAAAAGAAATCATAGAAAACATTGTAAGTGATAATGATATCAAGATGGTTTTGCTAGGTTAATGCTAAAGATATTGAGATTTACGAATTTAATGTGGTTACAAAGTAATCAAACCCTGAATTCTACGAACTGTTAGATAACATAGCATTATTCGCTTGTGATGCATTAAACGTGCCCTTGGTGTTTTCACTTATGTTTCCCTGTGCAGTAGTGTTTGAAAGGTTCGTTGGTATTGGCGTTTCACCTAGCATTGAAGTTTTATTTGAAATATTAATTGGCATTGTCATATTCTCCGCACTTACCGTATTGAGAATTAGATTTAGAGCGAGTATTGCTATTAAAGACCCTAAGATTAGTTCATTTTTCATTATGTCTAATGGGGTGTCATAAGTAATAATGATTACAATACTGAAAACGAGTTTTCAAAAAATTGCAATTAAGAATTGCGATAGCCCTAGTTGCAGTCTATTCATTTAAAGTGCTCAAAAGCGACCCATTTTATAAGCCAAGTGTAAAGTTACAGAATTTATTTTTCTTTTCAAGATATTTTTCAAACCAGATCTTTCATAATCAAATTGACCTACGGATGTCAGACCTATAAATTAAAAAATTAAGAATGAAAAATAAAAGAATTTAGTTTTTCCTATTTTTGCCATTTGATTTGGACTTGCCGCCCATACTGGCGTTGCATATTGCATACGGGTTTTTACCTCCGCCCTTGTGCATCACTTTCGTGACGCATCGATCGAATTTCTTCGTGCTAAGCCCTTTTTTCTTGCCTTGTGGCATGGTACTTATTGGACAAGATAATTAATTAAAATTTGCAAATAACGGCTATGGTGTACTAGGGAACGCATGGACGGAAAGTTGAAAAATGAAGTTGTTCGACCATGCTATACTTTTCTATTTTTCTTTCTCGCCTTCGCACCTCTAGAAGTTGGTTCATCAGAAACTGGGATAGAGGGATTAGTAACTTTCCTAGTCGGCTTGGGCTGCTCGTCTAGTTCCAGTTTTTTGGCTTCTTCCGTACTTATTTCTTCATCTAACTCGTTGTGAGCACTCACTTTGTCCTAACTACCTTGACGTTGCCACTCATTAAAAATAATTGGCATTATTTGATATAAAAAGCTAAAGATCGATGCGGCTTTGAGGATTAAATCCTAATTAACAATAAAGTCTATTCTTTGTTAATCGTATCCGCATCGCTGACTTTTCCCCATTATGCCAATATTGGCAAAATACAATATGCCACGGAAAAACATTTTTTGACTATAATACTTACACTAAATATTGTTCTAGATATAATAACAATTACTATCTACGTGGGAAGGATCAAAGAAGATCTGTTTTGAATAATATCCGTTATTACTAATGTTGTTCTATTTTTTTATATGAGAAAAAATATGGAAAAATTCTCGTTCTTGCCGGCATTGCCTCTAATTTTCATATTGATTTTATCAGTTTCTTTCTCCGGTAACAACTTGGCTTTTTCATGTAAGATAAGTTGTCTTGGAGCTACTGTGGCGAGCAATGCCACAACAACCAACCAGTCTGCCCTTAATACTCCCACAGCGAAGAACATTAGTTCTACAGGATTCGCTGAATCGAACCAGTTGATAAAGACCAACTCTAGTAAATCACCTACTACTATAAGTACGATAAATTATAAGAGTACATTGCAACCTTCAAACACTTCCGCATTGCCGCAACCTTCAAACACTTCCGCATTGCCAAATTTAGCAAATGCAACTTACAATGGCTCCCAATCCAGTGGATACAACGGTACACTTAACGGAACTAGCAATCAATCATTAGCATTGCTTTCTGATCAGAGCACAAATGATGAGAGTCATAGCAGCGATTCCAATAAAAAGCATAACAATCATAACCATAATAGCGACTCCCATTCCTCCGATTCTAATAAAGGAAACGAAGAGCATGGAGGAGGTAATAATCATAATCATGAAAGTGGAGATAATCATGATAGTAATGATAGACATCACAAGGATCATAGCAGCCATAATGACAATCATGGGAAAAGTGGCCACTCTGGCGGCTCAGATAATAGTGGCGGCGACTCTGGCGGCTCAGATAATAGTGGCGGCGACTCTGGCGGCTCAGATAATAGTGGCGGCGACTCTGGCGGCTCAGATAATAGCGGCGGCAACTCGCAGCAGAGTGGATAAATATAGGAGTTTTGGGGAGCAGAAAACCGTTCATGCAGCGACAATTAGAAACCCCACATTTTACAAACTTAGGAGCAGAACTTTCTTCCGAAAAATTCAAGAAGGTTTTAGTCATTGGACTAGGACAGCTAGGATTACCTGTTGCAAAGTACATTCAGGATAGAGGATTTGAAACATATGGATTTGATATAAATCTAGATGCGCTAGAACTTGCTCACCGTCTGTACGGCATAAAAAATATTCAAAACTTCTCTGACATGGACGTACTTGTGATATGTATTTCTACACATAGATCAGATGATATCTATTCTCCCGAAACAGGAGATTTAATGGATCTTGCTTTTAAGATTTCCAAAGAAGCAAAAAATGGTGCACTTGTCTCGATAGAGAGTACGATACCAAAAGGCACATCTAAGAGAATGTTTGAGATAATGAATCATAGAGTCCATGTTGTTCACGTTCCCCATAGATGGTATGCGTTAGAAGAGGAAATCCACGGTGTCAACCAATTGCGTGTTATAGGTGGTGTAAGTAAATGTTGCTTAAAATTAGGCATAGAATTCTACGGAGCAAAAGGCCCAAATCAAGATCAATTTTATTCTATACCTGAGGATAATAATGAAGTTAACTTTTCTGAAACAGAATATGACCACATTAATGGGAGTAAAACTTTGTCAATTCCGTTACATCCAGTATCTGAGGTAGAAATTGCAGAGATAACTAAAATTGTCGAGAATACATATAGATACGTGCAGATAGCATTTGCTGAAGAGCTATACTTGTATTGTAAAGAAAACGGTGTATGCTTCGCTGAATTAAGGGATGCACTCAATACAAAATGGAATGTTGACATTTTGGAGCCGAGAGAGGGAATCGGAGGACATTGCCTTCCCAAAGATGTGAAGATGTTTCTCCAATCTTCCAAATTGGCCAAAAGTAAAATAGTCACTGCTGCCACTGATGTGGATGCTGAATATCGAAGTTTTAAAGGGCAAGAAAATGGTACTCCACAATCGTCGCTGCCGATACGAAATTAGCGTTAATAAATCTGTTATTTTGTCTCTAAGAAAATACTTCATCGGTTCAAATTACTAATGCTAGTGGCATGCACCGTGGTACACCTAATTATATATAATTTATAATCAACATGAGAAAATTTAGGGAATCTTATAAAGGCCAGGGTAACTTGTTGATTTACCTCGCTTTAAAGATTGATATAGTTTTTTGTTATGATCATTGTTCCTATATTTTGGCATTAAGTGAAGCTGTTAAATAAAATCAGACGTACTAACCATGTATGACAAAAGATCGTGAAGCATCTAAAGATCCAATGTCTCCTGAAAAGATAGCCGAGCACGAACCTACAGCAGTTAAGAGAAATCCAAATGATCAAGAAATTGTAGAAGGAGAACAGACCGGTGCTGACACTCCTGAAGCAAGAGAAAAGTTAAGAAAAAGTGGAATGACTAAATTATAAAAATTCAGACAACTAATCAGCCAGAGTATTTTTTATTATTCTTATCATTATATGGATTACTAAGAACCTCCATAGTTAGTTTAACAAAGATAAAGTTATGGATATGAATTCTCAGGATCATATGCCGATATACAATTGGAATATCTTTTTTTACGTCTACCCATTTTATGGATACCGATTCTAGTAGCTACTTTTTCCAATAATCCATCAGCTTTAAGCGATTTAACTATGTCTAATCCCGAAAACTCTGGCACGGCTAATCAAGCAGCACGAGGTCGTATTGAACGTCATGTATCGCTTGTATATGCAAGAAAATTCCTTCGAAAATATCGGACGCCATTTTTTACATTTACCGAAAGCTATTTCCGATGTATGACATACTGAGATGGAATATCCCCAGAATAGGTGACATGGTCTGAGCATGATGATGAATCAGGTAACAATCTATAAATACAATAACTATAAAGGTAAGAGATTGAGAACCTCATTTTTCCTAGGCATTTTCTTAATATTTACGGCCGCCCTCATGCTTTCTATCATATGCATATCAGTTAAGCCCGGCTTCGCACAGGAATCAGCTAATAATACAAATGACAATGCCACGACTCCCTTGGGTGGTTTCACATTATACGGTATAGCGAAAAAGCACGTTTATGATGCTCCCTTACTAGATGTCCATATCTATTGTAGTAATGCATCCGGGGGGATTATGGCATCTTGCTTACTTTTTGACGGTAACTCGACAAAATCTACTCTTATTGGTATCGAGTATATTATTTCGGGTAAACAATATGCTTCACTTCCCGACAGAGAAAAACCGAACTGGACGCCCGTTGCTGGAGAGGCAGAGAGTGATCTGAGGTTCCCGAATCTTACACCTCAAGAAATTCAAGGTCTGTTTAAAAATCTCGGAGGCGCTTTTACCAAGTTGATCGTTGCCTGGGATCCTAAAGATAATTTACCCTTATATCCGCCCCAGGTCATAGTTGAAAGCCTGATTGGCCATAATGAAACAGAATAAAAATGTCTTTCATCTTTACAGGTAAAGCCTTGACGTGAACCGCAGCTAAAAATAGCTCCGACTCCCATTCATCTACATGGGCACAACGGGATTCTAGTTAGACTTCAAATTCTTTTATAAAAGCAATTTCTGAGTAGTGTATTGGCAAATTTATCGATAAATAAATCGTTTGCCCTAAAGATACTGCAATATGTAATTATATTCCTATTATTATATCAGGTTTTTCATGTACTCGATCATGCCCTCCAGTATTACCAATTCTATGTGCTGGGGATATTCCCTCCTCCGGCTCTTTTCGAAGGTTTACTGAATGCAAGCGATAACAAGGTTCACTTGTGGTTAAACATTATAGAATTTGCTGCGATAATATTAATCGCAGTTTGCTTCTACCTCACGAATGCGTACACTAAACGGATACATCGTATTGTTTCCAATAGGTCAAGTGCCACAAGTGCCACAAAGATATTACAGTATACGATAATTTTCCTAGTTGTATATCAATCTCTTCACGTACTCGACCATGTTTTCCAGTTTTACGAACTATATCTACTAGGGATTTCCCCTCCCCCGGCTCTTTTCGAAGGGTTGTTCAACGAAAGCGATACTAAAATTCATTTGTGGATTAACGGCATTTTGTTTGTAGCGTCTGTGACTATCTTCATCGCTTTTATACTATACAAAAAGGACTACAAGATCTCTTTAAGCTCTATTGAGAAGTAATGGTAAAGATTTAGACGTGAAGTGGTATACAAACATGTGGGACAGTACTAGGATATTGAATAGTAGCACCTAAATGTGTGATTCTTCTGGTAAAAGGAATGGTAAAAAGTAAATGGATTAAAGAACTCGTAGTTCTACCTGTAGTGACTGCAGTGCTTTTAGTGGCTATGACAGTTGTAGTACCTGGAAAGACCCTGCTAGTACAGTCTGTAAACGCAGAAGACGTGAATATAGAAAATGCACATGACGTTAAACATGAGGCTAAAGCACCAATAGCTACGTCGGGAGACAATGTGTACATTGTCTGGTGGAGTAATAAAACAGGAAACGACGAAATAATGTTTAGAGCAAGTACAGACAATGGCAAGACATTCGGTGATAAAATTAACCTAAGTAATTCTACCGATCGCTCGGTTGATGCTGAAATAGGGGCGTCTGGCAAAAGCGTATACGTTACATGGTGGGAGGAGACTCAAAATGGAAGTGAAGAAGTCAGAAAACCAGTATTCAGAGCCAGTACGGATAACGGAAAAACTTTCGGAGAAACATTAGTTCTTGCAAGTAACACAACCAAAGGCGCCGGGTAAAAATATCTAAATCCTTTCTAATTTTTTGTCGATGCTTAATACCGGCATTTTTTCATTCAAGCTGGAAATCCGTACTGGTTAGAGAATCTAGTAAATCTGAGTAACTCGACCTATTACAAGCTAACTAATCCAGTATCCACGATTTTCATTGTTCCCTAGCATGAGATTTACTTTATTGCCAAGTGATTTTTAATCACATTTACGAATAGTCTAAATCAGTTACATTGTCGGCTACTGCAAAATCGTAAATTGATTTCCAGGAAATGTCGCTTGTTCGAGATAAATTTTATTAGGAGCTATACAGACTACCCGTTAGGTGTAATGAAATAACTTTGGTTAAAATATGAATGAAAGAACGTTACCCTAAATGTAATTCAGGTAATTTACAACCGACATCCAACCCAAGGATGATAATATATGATTTTTCTGGATGTAACTTGGATAAAGATTTGGATTCAGATTCAATTGAACCAGATTTTTTTCTTTTTGCCTTCTTTATTCTTTTTTGTGCTGGTTTCAGCTCTTCGACTTTTGCGATTTCGATATAGGTACTTTCTTCTGGTTCTGCATTGGGTTTAGTTTCTTCATATTCTGTTTGAAGATTTTCTGGTGAAACAGTATCCAAAGGATTGACCATATCATCTACAGGTTCTTCCTTAGTTACTTCAGACCTCATTTCTTCGGTTAATTTTGCTGGCTCATTGTCTTCATTTTCTTGATAAGCCATAAGCAAGGTTGTGTGACCGTATCTAAAAAATAAATCGGAAATTAGTCCAATTCAACGTCAACCATTTTCTAGGATATTGATGATAAAATATTAGTGGCTTTTGATTTAGTTTCCATAATAATTATCATAGTTGGGATAGTAGTTGCGGTGGGCGCGATAGTCTTTCTAATAAGGGTTCTAGCACCAATTATCGTTGCCCTTATTGTAATTGCAATTATTATAGCGGTGGTTGTTGCAATACTTCAGCCAATAATTCACTAGCATGTACAGCTGACGCGATTGACAATAGAATAGAAGAGTGGCTGTAAATCTACACTAGATTATTATTTTTTAATTGTATATAGGTAAAAGTAGCAGCTCTCACAAACATAGTATAGACTGTCAAAGTCAGAACACAGCGACATCGTATCGTAACATCTAGGACATTCAATTTCATTCTGTGTCTCGTCCGATTGCATTCTGTACAATAGTTACTGATTCTAATTCCAGTGCCTGACCATGTTCCTTCAATTTTTTTGTCAAAATCATAATATTTTATGCTAAATTGATTAAAAAGCTGAAGTACTTGGAGAGTAAGGAGAAGAAGTTACATACCTGCCATTGAATTGAATTTTGCCACTGAACTTTTGGGATCATTCTTTGTGACTAACCCATACTACATCGGTTCAGCGCGCTTCCACGTCACATGCGCCATTACCGTCTTGCCGGAAGATCTGATTGGCGACACAGTGCCGAGATGAAGAACGTCACCATCTATCTTCACAGCCCGGGGTTGCGTCTGACCAGTCCAGTCTGGAAAGAGTGAAACGAACATGGAGTGCGTAAGCGTCCTCTTCTCTTCATCGACATGGAAAGGGCCAGAGTACGCAATGTACGATGTCGCTTCGTTCTTGTAATCTTCTACCGTGCCGTTGAACCAATCCCCAGATGTGAAATCCGGTCGATCGGGCTTTGGTAGCTGTGCTGACATATACCCGTCAGGCGTGTACATAATAATCCCTTTTGGATTCTCTCCGAGCGGCCGAGCGCTAGCCGACCCGTCCACTGGCTCTTCTACGTAGGAAACAAGCTTCCAAGCCCCAATTAGGCATTCACGTAGACTCTGAGTCATCTATTTTGTTTTCTCTCTAGGTACTTTTTTTTGTTACGGTTTTTTATCTTATCGCTGTTATCATCGGATTTTGATTTTTTTTTATGACATACTTTCAACCAATTGAGAATGTCATCCGCTAATCCGATTAACTATACTAAGATTGACTGATTAAATGCTATTAACTAATACTGGCTTATTATTTACCTCATTGTTGAAAATTCTCGTAGAAATTTTGAAGGATCGCCTAATTTTGATAACCTGAGAGTAAAATTGGGGTTCTGAGACAAGAAATTACGAAAATGCCAATTATTCATATATCACTGACAGAAAAAAGTCAATCTGCCACCCCTTGGGCATTACAAAGACATAGATAGGTGTCCTTTGAAAAACCTGCAAAGTTTATCCGAGGATTTGGAACTTTGGAATTTGTAACTTGAGTTTCAATATTTCTAAATTCATTAGGGTTATCGACAGCACGGTACTGGCATACTGGCATAAACAAATTAGGAAGATAATTCAGGTTGCTATGGTGAACAGCTCGCAATCAAGGGAAGACATAGCCAAACAGTTAATCTCAGATGAAATCCATAATGTTTCAAATAATCCTTCAATCATTAAGGAAAATGGATGCGTTGCCTGTCATATACTTTTCAATCTAATTGATAGATTGCAGATAAGCGAATCAGATGCGTCAGATCTATTATCAGAAGTTTTATTTCACGATCTCAAAATGAACGACCGTTTCATTGAAATGGTTGAAAATATTCACATGAAACGAAGGATGATGGCAGTTCCTTTTTCAATCAAGACCCGCGAAGCTAAAGACAAATACATCGATTCTAATTTCAAAAATCTTTTAGCCGAATTGTCATCCGATCTTATCAATTATGGAGTAGATATAGTATTACGAAAATTGCTGCTCTCCAGTATTGCTTTGGAAATTGCCCAAAATATTGGTATTGACTACCATGCTGCTAATGAGGAACTTTATTACTACATGAGAAAGAATGATAAACAAACCCATGAAGGAATTTTGGAATTTATTAATAGTCTCTATAAAAGAGTAAACAAAAAGCAATGAACAATAAACCACGAATCTCTACATCAATACTGAATATCACCTATAGCCAGCCAACCAATTGGAAATACCCGAGAATCAATTTAGATCCCAATTTTGATTCAGTTTTCACGGCAGCCCTTATATTGCATGAATTATTGGTACTTGCCTGATGTTCAAGTTTTTAGCTACAGGCGTGATTACGGCATCTACTATGGCCTTTATCCTAGTTATTCTCTTCATCCAATCACCAAAAGCCGGCTGGTCTGAGATATTTCAAGGGGGTCCACAGAAGGACAATCTAACTGGTACAACTCAAGACGATTTCATGACAGGGGCAGTTGGAGCAGATTTTCTGAACGGAAGTGATGGTAATGACGAGATTGATGGCGGAGATGGCGGGGATGTCATTACAGGTGGAAATGGTAACGACGTAATATTTGGCGGTATCGGAAATGATAACATTACAGGAGATAGCGGGAACGACCAACTCTTTGGGGGACCAGGTGCAGATACCCTGAAAGGAGGAGAAGGTGCCGATTACTTTGATTGTGGGTTAAGTATAGACCGTGTCCTAGACTTTAATACCACTCAAGGTGATGTCAAGCTCTTAAACTGCGAAAGCTAAATAGCTAAATAATAATTTGAGAAATCCTTTTTATAATTATGGATAAGCATACGTACAAACATACTGTAGATTATGTAGATTAATGGGCTATCGAAGTAAGATGCAGGTCGCATTTCATTTAGAAGACTTTTGTCTTCAAGTTCAACGCTATAACACATATTTTAGTATGATATCTTTAAAATAATCTGTTAATATTATCTGTATATGCCCGTGGCAAAACTTAAAGGAGATAAAGGCAGGATAGTCTCCTTTTTACCCAGTTCTACAGAAATTCTTTATGAGATAGGTGCAGGAGATCTGATAACAGGAGTAACCCATGAATGTAACTACCCCCACAAAGCTACGAATAAGCCTACAGTCATAAAGTCTTCATTTGATGCAGCTACTATGACTAGCAAAGAAATTGACAATAAAATTGCAAGCTTAATGAGGTCAGGAGAGGACATATACATAATAGACGACCAAAAGCTAAAAGAATCAAAACCAGATCTTATTATTGCTCAAGGAGTCTGTGAAGTATGTGCTCCGTTTGCTAAGGAAATAGAGCGTGCAAATTCTATACTCGGATACAAACCAGATATACTTGTCCTCGATCCTCACGACCTAGATGATATCCTGGTAAGTATAATAGGAATAGCAGATCGAACTGGACATCTAGAGGAAGGTCATAGATTGGTGGGATCGTTACAGAACAGGATTGACAATATTAAAAAGATTGTCGAAGCAAAAACAAGAGCATCCAATACCAATACAAGTAACGCTGCTGCCGAGGCAACAAATAAAGCTAAACCTAGGATTGTTTGCTTAGAATGGATTGAGCCTTTCTTTATTGCAGGCCATTGGGTTCCTCAGATGATAGATATTGCAGGAGGCATAAATGGGTTGAGCGCCCCAAGACAGCCATCACGTCGTATTTCAATTGAAGAGATTATGGAATTTAGCCCAGATAAGATAGTTTTAATGCCATGTGGGTTTGATATAGATAGAACCTTGAAAGAAGTAAAAGTGCTGCAGAACAATGATAAATGGAGGTCACTGCCTGCTGTAAAAAGGAACGAAGTTTATGCTGTTAATGCTAACGCATATTTTAGTAAACCAGGACCAAGGACGATCACAGGATTAGAAATTCTTGCCAAAATAATGCATCCAGAGGACGTGGATGTTAAGCTGCCAAACAATTCCTTTACAAGACTAACAATAAGTTAGAAAGCCGGTTTTCATATCACTATTACATCACCAAATCCACCATACCACAAGTACGTAACCTTCAACATTTAGTTTTTAGACAAATTGGAATGGAATGAAATGTTGATATCTGTCTATATTGCCAGGTAAGATTTTCTGAATTCTTTTAATTTGTCTTTGTCTTTCTTTCCCCTTCTTTTCTGGACCATCTGCCAATTTTGAGTATAATTACCAGTAACGTCTTCAAGATCATTAGGGGAGAACACTAAAACATATTCGTACTTTTTGCCCCAATTTTGTTCATAGTAATAAGGATGATTAAAAGAGATAGGATATTCTAAAGTAGAATCAATGTGTATCCAATTCCTATTCAATGATGATTCATTCCAACAATGATCAAGGAAATCATGGACTATCCTAGTTTGAATTGATAATGAGTTCAGTATTGCTCCAAAGAGTATAGACCACTCACTGCATCTGCCAATTCTTGCTTGGGCAATATTCAGTATTCCCAGATATCGTGGAAAAAAATGCATCGAGCCACAATTACTGCATCTGTGAATTTCTGTATTCCGCACTACCGCAGAATCTTCTTGCAAAATTTGAACTTCCATGGGTCCTTGGTTGCAGCTTGGACATGGTAGTTGCTTGGGCATCCATTTCATAAAATCATACTTGAACCAATGCAGGAGAGGCTGCAACGATTGCCTCTCTAGACTAGGCTTTGATTCTAACACTTTATCTGGTACTAATTGTTTGACCGAGTCCAGAACTGTTTTGTCCTTATATTGTTCTGATATTCTTTTGTACAATCTAAAAGAACTAACATACGATGAGAGTTGATCCAGACTATTAAAAAACATAATTATATTACAAGAAATATTTGGACCTCGTTAAAATTAACTGTTTCCTCATCTCGTTGTTTTCAGCTTCTCTGCATTATTAGATTTTATCAATCCTTCGAGATTAGCATATCAAACCAAACCAAACAATCTAATTTCTGCAAGTTACATCAAATTACACAGATATGAGTGAGGTAATCATCAAGCTAAAAGCTCTACTGGACAGTAATTGTAAAATTGAAAAAGTATATCCCCAGGTATTTGCATCGGATGCTGAAACAAATATTGTAACAGTCGAACTTAGATGCCCAGATGGTCAAATTCATAAAATTCGAGCCTATAAGGAGAATGCACAAGCTGTAAGAGAATTCTTGAGGACTAGATCTGAGGACTAGAAGATCATAGTATGATCTTCTACGTAATGTTACTCTCTCTTCACCAGCACATAATGTGGAATATTTTCAAGAGTTGCGGGGAACACCGTTTTGTATTCCCATCCGGATTTGATCAGCATTCTGGCCTCTTTGAGATCAGTAACTGTATTTATGTCCACTAGTTTCCGGCGTTTGTACAGGGAATTACCGTTACCGTTCTCTGAACCCGAACCTATAGGTCCAACGTTCTTGTGAAAATGGACCTGTCCGCCCGCGTCTAACAATCTCCATATCACTTTGCCGCTGTAACTATCTTCCCCAGCCTTTTCGAAGGATATCATCTGGTTGGGAAATCCTGCACTTCTGCACTTATTACATTCTTGCATCTTTTTTAGCGGTTTAGATGCCTCCGCTTCTAATGTTGTTGACATTAGATTTCTCATCAAGAACAATAATTTAAGAACTGAAGCACTTACATGAGAGGGAGAGGGTCAAGACACCAATATTGTTATATCTAGGCCTAAGGATGGGACCTAGCCTAAAAATTTTAGAACATTTTTACCTTCGCTAGTTAAAGTTATTTTATGAGATCCTCCTAATTTTTCAACATTAATTAACTTACGATCTAATAATGGCTGGATCAAGTTCTTGTTTAGTGACATGTAGGCAGCTATTCCTTCTTTATCAGTATTCTGTGTTTCGACATGAATAAGTCCTTCCTCCAAAGCGATGTCTCTCAAATCCTTCTTGCTAATTATGCCATTTCCGTGACTATTAATTAGAACCATACTTCTAACTAGTTTCTGATTCGGGATTTCGATTTCATATTCTGGTAAAGATACTATATCTTTAACCCCTTCAGTCTCCTGCTTCCTGGGAGTAGAGGTATACTTTTCTGGAATAACATAATACGGCTTTACATTGAAAGTATTTTTAAACATCATGCATACCAGCATAGATGCAATGGCTTGAATCTTACTTGCTGAACGAAACAGAAGTGCTATTGAGTGGGTATTAAAATACTCAAAGTCTGATACTCTAAGGATTACTCATCGCCTTCCAGACAAACTTTCTGGACTTGTAGACGAATTCGCCCAGTATGGTGGACTCAGATCGTCTGCCGAAGTCGCGTCAAGGCGGCTAGTTTTGGATCAGTTACCAGATCTTGATACAGGGATATAATACAGCCAGAAGAAGTTATTACTTGGGTTGATATAAATGGGAAAGAACAACAATCTGGTCCTACTTCATGGGCTAATGATCCGGAGGCTAAAGCGTGTGCAAAAATATGCAAGGCATTAAGAGCAGTAACAAAAAAGTCCATTGCGATCGTTACTCGATTTTCCGAACAACGCCGTATAATTTCAAGATATATTCAGAAGATGGGCTTAAGTGATGTAAAGACAAATACCACAACCGGAGCTTTAGGTACGCAGGCAGATATTGTCTTATTCTCCCTGGTGAGAAGTAATGCCGAAAAAATCGTTGGCCAGGCAGGTACTTTACAAGATCTAAATGTTGCCATCTCTCGGTCCAAAGAAAAACTAATTGTAGTAGGAAACCATGCTATGATGCTTAACGGGTGGTCTAGATTAGCGAGTAATTCAAAATCTAGATATAGGTTTGGATATAAGAGTCCATCTAGGAAGTTAGCTCAATTAATAGATTCTAAATATGGTAAGGTTGTTGATGTTCCAAAGATTTTGATTCGATAGACAGCTATTTTAGAAAATATGTAATAAAAGACGGCCTATAACTTTTGGATTGATTAACTATTTTGACGTGGTGAGTGCAGTCCAACTTACGTGAGAAAGACAACTAAATTAGAATTAATCAGAAGTAATCATACCTACACTTAATATAATACTCGAATCTCTATTTATCGCGCGGGGGTCGCCTAGCCTGGTAGGGCGTGGGATTGCTAATCCCATGTTCGAAAGAACTCGTGGGTTCAAATCCCACTCTCCGCGCTTCAAACGAGGGTTTTGCAGCAAATATTATAAGAAAAGTGAGCAAGTTAGCCAGCTGTAAGAAGAAGAAAATAAACTTGACCTACCAAACTCCTCAAACAACGCAAGGATCGAAAGATCATGATAAGATGACACTTGGACAAACAATAGACATGATCACCACGTCTCTTTCGAAGCCATATTTCAATAAGATCCTGAAAGAGATGCATCGTAGCTTCTCTCACGGATTGGCGGCCACTATCATATACGAGGTTTAATAAATAAATTAGAATGCTCTTTAGTAGTATAATTACTAGTAGGTAACTACTGCTATTTTTGTCTGCAAGAAGGGGGAGTCGGCACTATCAAATTCAAAAATCATAAACTTCGGAATAACTTTGACCTACAAAAAGATTTTTCCTAGGCTTCTTATCTACGAAAATTATTTCCGGTTCATATTTTATACTGAACGAAGCAATCTCAGCTAAGATTCTTTGCACATCCATACCCTTTTTGGTGAGAGAATATACGGTGTGCGCTGGCCTGCCGGGAATCACTTTCCTTTCAATTAGACCATATTCTTCAAGTTGCTGTAGTCTGAGTGAAAGCGTCTTAGTGCTTATCCCTTCAATTGAATTTAGAAACTGAGTAAACCTATTCTGCTTTAGCAATATCATGTTTCTCATTATGTGTAGAGCGTAACGTTGACCCAATATCTTTAAGCTCCTGTCAATAGGACAAATTTTCATTCCCCATCTTTTTAGATGGTCTGTTAACGCTATGCCATTTCCTTGGGTAAGCAATATTACCTAATGGGAAGTATCGTGCTTATATCGTTAGCTAATTAGAAGAATTGTATGTTGCGGGTTCAAAACAGCTAAAGCATAGTACTCTTGTTTTCATGACAATAAATAAATCAATAAAAATTGCGACCAAGCCTGACAAGACAGACTCCAGATAGGCAAAACCTATTCCTGGGGGAAATTTCTCTAGGGGTAAGCAATGCAATGACCCAAACTGTAGCTTTTGAATGCGTTGCGTATGTCAGCAGCAAATATGACAAGGGAGTTAAGGCACTAAGATAACGGAAAGGAGGGAGAGATGTTGGAAACCAAATCCTTGGCGGTAGTGATATAATTTATGGTTTACTCGCGGCAACTATCCTGTCTTTCAACTTTTTCTTTCAGTAGGACATGCTAAGATCCGTTCTCACCTAAAGAAATCAAAGGAAGTATGGGTTACAATTATTAATTTATCTTGACAAATCTATCTAATTACCAGTTGTAAGTACACATCTAAACTTAGCTTTACCACTCATCATATGATCATATGCCTCTGCTGCGCGCTCTAACGGAAAAACTTCATTCATTGACCTAACTCCAGAAAGAACACTAAACGAAAGTGTATCCTGCGAGTCTATTGACGTACCGGCTGGCCAACCTATCAATGATCTGCGTCCTAAAATCATTAAGTTCGTAGGTACTTCAACTGGCTCATCGGACGCTCCAATTATCACGAGCTTTCCATTCGCTGCGAGACCGCCAAGAATTTCAGTCATGGCCTTTCCACTCGGGACAGTTGCAAGTATTACTTTGGCTCCTCCTAGCTTGTTAAGTTCTTCGACTGCATTCTGCGACTTATTATCGATGTATTGTGTTGCACCTAGTTTCTTCATTAATTCCTCCTCCTTATCTCTTGCTCGCCCAATCGCAACCGTATTAAAACCGAACTTGGCGGCAAACTGAATTCCAAGATGTCCCAGTCCTCCCATTCCTAAAATACCAACTACATCACCCGCACGTGCTCCACTATTCCGAAGAGCATTGTATGTAGTAATTCCAGCACACATAAGAGGCGCAGCTTCTATAGCCGAAAGCTGCTCAGGGATTAATGCTAGAGCTTCGATAGGCGCAATCATATAGTCTGCGTAGCCACCATCGTAGGAAATCCCAGGTACCTGTAAATTCTTACAAGTAACAAAATCTCCACGCCTGCAAGATTCACAAGTGCCATCATGGCCTCCATGCCAGCCAACTGCTACTCTCTGTCCAGATTCCCATTGAGTAACGTCTGCGCCTAACTTGTCTATAAGACCTGCAATTTCATGACCTGGAACCCTTGGGTATTGAATGCCAGGGAATAACCCTTCTTTAGTAAAGGAATCACTATGGCATACGCCGCATGCCTGTACTTTGATTCTAACTTGTCTGTTACCAGGTTCTGGAATATCTTTTTCCACGATTTCTAAAGGTCCTTTAGGTTTAGAAACTTGTACTGAGCGCATATTATATTCACAAATTTTATTCCTATTTTATACTCCCCGAAGTATTTGGAAACTTGTCTCCGAACATGGGCATGCCGCTCTTTGACTGCTCTTGAGTCACCTCGTCTTGAATCACATCCCAGTGCTCGACAAAAAGCCCATCTTCGATGCGAAGTATGTCGGCTGCAATCCAGTTCACAGGCTGGCCGCGACCAGAAAACCGTCCATGGACAATTACGAAATCTCCATCTGCCACAATTATTCCCGGCTCATACTTGAGTGTTGGCGGGCTGCTCTTGACTAGGTTGAACAGGCCCTCGCGACCAGGTGCAATATGAGCACTATGCTGGATGTAATTAGGAGACCAATAGCGCTCAGCCGCCACATAGTCACGCTGATTGAACAATGTATCGAAAGCTTTGAGGACAAGTGCCTTATTTTTATCTTCAATCGTAGTTTCCATAGTAAAGGTTTATGCTGCAAATATTTAACTCAGGAAGTTACAATCCAGTAACATAGTTACCTACCGGTAACTTCCCTACTTATATCACAACCAAGTGTATATAGAAGTATGAAATCCAAAGCGACTGAAGAATCAGTCGATGGAAACCAATTCATCAACACGCTAAAAAGCGATTGGAATACATTGTATGTCGCCGGGTCGCTGGCGTTATTCGCTTTGTTCGCACTAGGCGCGGCGTTTGTGAGCGCAAATGCCCAGACGGCACAGGATGATATTGCCCCGTCGCTGACCGTGGAACAGGCCCGTGCGATTGTCGCGCCGCTCTATGAGGCGCTCAATGAGCCGACCAACAAGGACGTCCCGGCCTTGCTGGCGAAAGCAGCCAACGCTGACTACCAATCCTGTTCGACCAACTCGGATTGTCTGTCACGTGATCAATTGGCCGGGGTATTCACGAACTT
>WNGA01009125.1_pt1 | contig 22031 bp, 27 predicted proteins | sample 5400061 | NCBI WGS metagenome assembly WNGA01 (sample SAMN13153366, study PRJNA577476) | soil metagenome | isolation source: 100 cm soil or saprolite under grassland replicate 2 | place: USA:California | collected 2016-06-15
GGTGGCGCGCCTCCTCTTCGTCCATCGCGACAGCGAGCGACGACTCGGCGCACGCGCCTCCTCTAATGGGTAACCGACACTTCGGGTGAGCTCGCCCCCCTATCCGTCGGGAGCAGGCTTGCCTGTCAGGCGGCGTAGCGGCGCTGGAACCAGTCCACAGTGCGCCTCACGGCCTCTGGATGCGGCGTCGGCTCGAACGGGCCGAAGGCGCCATCGAACTTCGACGCGTCGGAGACGAAGGGTCGCTCGAACTGGTAGAGCGTCTCGTTGAGCTCCCGTATGAGCGGGTTGAACAGGCCCCCGATCCTGATCATCGGTCGCGACGCGACGCCGATCTTCGGGGGCTTCCGCGCCTCCTCGAACAAAAGCTCGAGGAACTGCCGGCCCGTGAGCGGCTCCGCGGCCGGTAGATGCCAGACCTCGCCGTCGGCCTCGTCGCGCTCGCCCAGCGTCACGAGAGCGCGGGCCATGTCCTCCAGGTAGTTGAGCGTGTGGGGCTGGTCGAGCGAGCCGAGCCAGCGCGCGCGCTTGCCGCGCAGCGCGGGCTTCATGATGTTGTCGCCGACGGTCGAGTTGATACCGCGCACGCCGTAGTAGTCGGAGAAGCGACCGATCGTGCATCGCAGTCTCCCCTCGGCGTGCGCGCCCAGGACCGCGTCGGCCATCTCAATCCGCCGTACGGCCCTTCTTGCCCCGCGCGCGCTGCGGCGTCTGCTCGGTCATCGGGCCGTCGGGCGGCCCGTACACGTACATATTGTCCGCGAACACGAGCTTCGCACCCGCCGCGGCCGCCCCGTCGAGGATGGCCCGGGTCAGCGGCGGGAACAGCTCGGGCCACTTCGTGTAGCCGGGCTGCGCGCAGTGGTAGACGACCGCCGCGCCCTCGCACGCCCGCCGGGCGCCCTCGGCCGTGCCGACGTCCGCCGCCGGCTGCTCGACACCGTCAGGGACGTCCGCCGTGCCGCCGCGAGTCACCGCCCGCACCGGCAGTCCACGGCCCGCGAGCTCGCCGACGACCGCGGAGCCGGTGCCACCCGCGGCCCCCACGACGACGTGATCGAAGCCGACCGCCACAGCACCAGCCTACGCCCGGTGCACCCACGACAAAGCGTTCCAGACGCGCGTGCAGGCTTCGGTCGCCCTGTGTCAGCTTCCGCAAAGGGAGCAGCGGACGGCAGGGTGTTCCTTTCCATGGAAGCGGGCGTCTTGGCTCCGGCGCCGGTCGCTGTCGCGTCGGACGGAGGCTGTCGCACAAACCCCGCCGAGTGGTCTTTCGTTGTGGTCGCTGACAACGCCTAGAAAACGGTGCAGCGCGGCTATCCGACGACGCCGCCGCCGCCTCGGCTGGCACCTCGAGGTCACCGTCCGGCGAGCGATCGCAACCCCTCGACGACCAGCCGAGCACATTACGGCCCGGCGGCACGCTTACACTCGCCTTTGGCGGGCGCTACACACTTCGCTGCTTGGCCCGGCTGGGCTACGACTGGACCCTTGCCAGCCCTGACGGAGACAGACTGGCGCGCATCTCACGCTGGATCAGCCCGCCCAGTCGCGAGCGCGGAGCTGAGCCGGCGGGTTGGGAAGGTCATCGGCTATCCGCCGCTCTCGGAGATGAGCGAAGAGCAGCGGCGGGAGTTCCACGAGGCGCTGCTGGAGGCGGACGGCTTCGAAGATCTCCCTGGTAAGTGGCAAGCCGCGATCCTGAAGGCCGAGCAGAACCGGCCGAAGCTGCGGGTTGTCAGCGGCGACTGAGCCACGTCTCCAACACCTGAACCTCCCGCCCCAAGCCGTGGGTCTCGCACACCGCCGCGAGCGACTGGACGGCGGACTGCACGCCCGGCCCGGGCAGTGCGTTTAAGGCCGCCAGTGCCAACTGCGCCTCCCCGCTCGAGAGCCGCTGCTCGCTGCAAAGCCGGGCATGCCAGCGGGGCACGCTCCGATCGAACCTCGTCGGCTCGAGGTTACGGGCGAGCAGCAGCAGTTCGAGACCGTCCGCAAGGGGAACCTTTGGGGAGCTCGGCGGCCATCGTCCAGGCCAACATGAAGTTCCGCCGCTCGAGCGCACGCTTGAACTGCGAGTAGGTGCTGCCTTGGGCGGTCACGAACACATGTTCGCACTCGATACAAGTGCACCCAGCGCACTCGGGGCGCGTTGACGTCAGAAAGTAGGGTCGGCTCGTGGCTATCTGCTGCTCGCTGACTCGCACAGGTTCGTTCGCCGGACGTGGAATGACCTGGCGGCGCGGCTCGTCTGGGCGCGAAACCACGGCTACGCCACTGCCAAGGCCCACCGTGCAAACGGTTATGCAGACCGGCCGCTGTTGCCCTCCGAGTGGGCGCGGCTGGTGGAGGAAGCGACGCGGCTGGCGCTCGGGTAACGCGCAGTTGGGAAGGTCGGCCGAGGGATCCCTGGAAGCTGCACGCGCGGTACCTCGGTCGAGCGTGGGCAGCACTCGCGTCAGTTGCCGGGCGCGTAGACGTGGTGTACGGTCGGCAATGGCGGCGCTCCGTCGGCGTTGGACTCGCAACCGCAGCGTTCGGTGCCTGCCCATATCCCCCCACCCGTAGAGGAGTCTCGCCATGGAGCTCCGTCTCAATCTGGCCACCGCCGTCGTTGCCGCGCTGCTCGCTGCCGCCATCGCGGCTCCTGCAGCGACCGCCGCACCGCCATCCTGCCTGGTCCAGAACGTACGTACCGGCGTCCAGTACAGCGGCGGCAATGCGCTCGCGAGAGCGATCGCTGCAGCGGCGGCCGGCGACACGATCGACGTATCGGGCACGTGCGCCGCGAACGTCAGCGTCAACCGCGACATCACGCTGCGGGGGAAGGGCAAGCAGCCCACCCTGGACGGCGGCGGGAAGGGGCGCGTCATCGACGTAGCAGGCGGGACCACCACGCTTCGCGACCTGATCGTGCGCGGCGGCAGGACGGACGGATCGGGCGCTGGAATTCGCGTCGCCGGGGGCAACGCGGCCAGGCTCGTGGGAGTCGACGTGAAAGACAACACGGCCGGCGAGAACGCCTTTGGCGGCGGGATACAGGCCGGTCCGAACGCGCACCTGCTGCTCGTCGGATCCGAGGTCGAGCGCAACAGCGCCGGCAGCTCGGGCGGCATCGACAGCGACGGCGGCATCGTGAGCCTGCACGGATCGATGGTGTCGGACAACCACGCGACGCACACGCCGTCGCTCGAGGGCGACGGCTGCGCCTTCGGCGGCACGGTCTGGGCGTGCGCAGGCGGCGTCTGGAACTTCGCCGGTACGCTGTCGCTCGTCGACACGACCGTGACCGACAACAGCGCCGGGTATCGCGGCGGCGGGCTGCGCACGGACGCGACGGTGAATGCCACCACCGGGGCCCTCACGGCTGGACTCACGATCCTCGGCGGGTCTACGACGATCGCCTCGAACCACGCGGGCAACCAGGGCGGCGGCATCTGGACGCGCGTGCGACGGGCCGGTGTGCCAGTCGATCCCAGCATCGCCTTCGCGGCGAGCGACGGGACAATCACCGATCCGCTGACCGGCGAGCCCATCCCGGCCTGGACGGGGTCGGTGACGAACAACACGCCCGACCAGTGCTTCGGGCTGGGCTTCCCGACCTTCTCGCTCGGGACGCATACCTGCGGAGCGACGTTCAATTGAGGCGGTGCGGGGGCCGGCCCGGCCCGGTCCCCGCCCGATGAACGTCGGAGACCCATAACGTCGAGGTCCCGATCTACGCTCCGCCAATGGCGAGCGCGGAGCTGAGCCGGCCGGTCGGGAACGCCGTCGCATACCCGCCGTTGTCCGAGATGGGCGCGGATCAGCGGCGCGAGTTCCAGGAGGCGCTGCTCGAGGCGGACAGCTTTGAAGACCTGCCGGGCAAGTGGCAGGCGGCAGTTCTGGCCGCGGAGCAGAACCGGCCAACCTTCCGCGTCGTGAGCAGCGAGTAGCTGCCCTTAGAGGTGGCTGCTGAGGGGTATCGCCCGCCCTGCGGACGACGCACGGGCGCTCGCATGCTTCGGCCGTCGCTATCGGATTTCGCGCAAAGGGACACTCAGCTCCCGGGCCCGCCGGACCGCTGCCTCCCATAGCGGCCGGTCAGGCTCTGGACTCCGGGTCCTCGGCGCGGAAGAAGAGCCGGTAGGCGTAGATGAAGTAGCCCGCGACGAGCAGCATGCCGAGGCTCCACCACACGGTCGCGACCTCGAGTCCGTAGCTGTCGGCGGCCGCGTTGTCGACGGTGAGGCTGTTGGGGTTGCCCTCGCGCGCGGGCAGCACGTTGGGGTAGAGGCCGGCGGCCATCGTGGTCAGCATGCCGGCGATGAAGCCGGCTGAGGCGAGGAAGGCGCGCCCGTAGAGCCCGCGGCGCTGGTAGGCGAAGAGGGCCGCGAGCGCGCCGCCCGCGAGCAGCGGGAACACGAGCGTCCAGGGGTGCTCGCCGAGGTTGTTGAGCATGTCCTCGCGTACGGCGTAGGTCGGGCCGATCAGGCCGAGGAATAGCAGCAGCTCCGCCCACCACAGGCGCCGTCCTATCCGCGCCGCGCGTTCGCGCACCTCGCCGCGTGCCTTATAGGCGAGGAACGTCGCCCCGTGCGTGGCCAGCACGACGAGTCCGAAGACCCCGACCAGCAGCCCGTACCAGTTGAGGATGTTGAAGAGCGGCAGGCTGAAGTAGCCGGCGTCGTTTAGCGGCACGCCGCGCACGACGTTGCCGATCGCCACCCCGAAAACGAGCGCCAGTCCCAGGGAGGAGAGGCTGAAGACGGCGTCGCAGGCCGAGCGCCACAACGGGTTGTCTAGTTGGTGGCGCAGCTCGAGCGCGAGCCCGCGGCCGATCAGCAGCCACAGCACGAGGGTGAGCCCGAAGTAGAGGCCGCTGAAGGCGCCGGCGTACACCTTTGGGAAGGCCATGAAAAGTACGCCGCCGCTCGCCAGCAGCCAGACCTCGTTGCCGTTCCAGACCGGCCCGATCGCGCTCGTCACCTCTTCGCGCTCCTCCTGCGTGCGGGCCACGATCAGGTGCAGCGCGCCCGCGCCGAGGTCGAAGCCGTCGAGCACGACGTAGAAGGTGACCATGACGGCCAGGATCAGGAACCAGACCGTCTCCATCAGGCCGCTCCAGCGGGCTCCGGCGTCGCGCCGGCCGGCTCGGGCTCGGCCGCGCCCTCGTCGGGCCCCTTGTTCACGATCCGCAGGATCAGCACCACGAACAGGAGCGACATGAAGAGGTAAAGGCCCGCGAAGCCGAGGATGGTGAAGATCCCCGTGCCGGCCGGCACCGAGTCCGCCGGCGAGGCGCCGTCCTCCGTCCGCAGCAGGCCGTAGACGACCCAGGGCTGCCGTCCGGTCTCAGCGGTCGTCCAGCCAGCGATGTTCGCGATGTAGGTGAGGGGGAAGGCGAGCATCAGCGTCCACAGCATCGGCCTCGAAGTGAACAGGCGCCGCCGCCAGAGCAGGAACACCCCAAGCCCGGCGATCGCGAGCAGGATCGTGCCGAGCCCCACCATGATGTGGTACGCGTAGTAGACGAGCGGCACGGAGTCCGGCCACTGGTCGTCGGGGACGTCGTTGAGCCCCGTCACCCGCTCCGTCCAGTTGCGCGACGTGAGGAACGACAGGAAGTTCGGCATCTCGATCGTCGACTCGAGCTCGTGGTCCTCGGTGTTTGGGTTGCCGATGATCACGAGCGGCGCCCCCTCGCTCGTCTCGAACAGCCCCTCCATGGCCGCGAACGTCGCCGGCTGGTGGTCAAAGACGTTCTTGGCCTGACGGTCGCCCGACGGGAAGATCTGCAGCACGCACAGCACAAAGCCCGCGATGACGCCCACGCGTAGGCACATGCGCGCGAACTCATGGTGCCGGTCATTCAGCAGGTAGAACGCCCCCATCGCGGCGAGCACGAAGGCGCCGGTGATCGCGGCGCCGCCCATGTTGTGCAGGTACTGCCACGGCAGCCACGGGTTCGTGAGCAGGTCCCCGAAAGAGTCGAGCTTGACGTTCCCTCCGGCGTCGGGCGAATAACCGACCGGGTGCTGCATCCAGGCGTTCGTCGCGATGATGAACCAGCCCGATAACCACGATCCGGCGAACACCGCGACGGCCGCGAGCCAGTGCAGGCGGGCGCGCACACGCCCGACGCCGACGAGCAGGATGCCGAGGAACACCGACTCGAGGAAGAAGGCGAACACGCCCTCCATCGCGAGCGTCTGGCCGATCACGCCGCCGGCGTAGTTCGAGAACTGGGCCCAGTTGGTGCCGAACTGGAACTCCATCGGGATCCCCGTCACGACCCCGAAGGCGAAGTTAACCGCGAAGATCTTCGTCCAGAACCTGGCCGCCCCCTCGGCGGTCGCCCGCTCCGCCTCGGTCTTGCGCAGGAGACGGAACCGGTGACCGTCGCGTCCCGCGTACGAGACCGTCTTGAAGTAGGCGATGAACAGCGCGAGCCCCATCGTGAGGATGGGGAAGAGGTAGTGGTAGGTGATCGTCAGCGTGAACTGGAGCCGGTCGACCAGCACCTCGTCGCTCATCGCTTCCCTCCGTAGCCCGTGAGCAGCACGCTACCGCAGAGACCCGCGGGGCAACCAGCCCCAGTTGGAGGGCACGGACGCCCGCACTGAGCCGGAACGCAGTGGCGGCCCAGCTCGTTCGGCGCTCGTGACCGGTCGCGGGCCGTCGCAACCCGGCTTGGCGTCGCCGACGCTCGCCACACCGGTCCGCGGCGTAGCTTGCGCTTTCGCCTGCGGGGGGCGGCGGCGACTCACGGCCCCGGGCAGCGAGACTAACCGTGGCAGCCGCCGGAGGGACGGGCCACGGCGGTGGCGGTCGCGGACAAGCGGATCAGGCGATCAACTTCTGTCGATCCCGGGAGCGCCCCCCGCCATGACGGGGGAGGCGAGCGGCGAGACGATCAAGTTGCTCGGCGGCATGGAGAGGCCCGAGAACGAGGCCGATGATCTTCGGCCGCTAGAGCCCGAGTTCGCGTCGGACCTGCTCACGGTCAAAGCCCGCCCGTTCAAGCTCACGGAGCAGCATCCCGACGTGCTTGCTGCTCAGCTCTGGGCGCCCGTGGTCCGCGACCGTGACCGTCGTCCGCGTATGTCGGAAGCGACGGTGGCTGCTCGCGCGTCGCGGCACCTCGGTAAAGCCGTGCGCGAGCAGCCAGCGGACCAGCGTTCGCTTGGAAAGCGCCATCTGCCGCGACTGTAGTCAGCCGCGGCCTGCCCGCAGCACCTCAGGCGGGTAGGGCCTCCCATTGGCCGGCGCCGCGCCAGGTCCGCACGACCGCTGCCGCCAAGGCCCTCGGCGAGAGCAGCGAGCGCGACGCCGAGCTTGTCGGGCGCCTCCGCCAGCGTGTCGAGCAACTCTTGCCCGGCCTCCGCAGTGACGTCCACCATGCCGATCAGGCTATAGCCCGCCGGGACCATCGAGGCGGCGTGGGCCAGCTGCTGCCGCCGCATGAAGTGCGCCCTCGCCGGCGGTCGCACAGATCGTAGGCTCACTGGCGCGCCTTGCGCGCACGCTACGGACCCGGAATCACGCGCGTTCGCGCTCCACCACTGCCGCCAAGAGCGCGTCGACCTCGCGCCGAGCCACCTCCTCGTGGATCAGATGGACGACGCTGATCAGCCGCCCGCGGTTGGAGCGCGAGGATCGCGCTCCGATCGGCACCGCTCGCAACGGTGGCAACGGTTTTCCGTGTTTGTGCCGCTCTCGAGACCTGAGCACTATCCAGCGGTTGCCACCAGTTGCGCCCGCTGGGCTCCATTAAGGCTCCATCCTCTCCACTGTGTCATCCATAGGGCTCGAGCCTCGGGGCGCAACTATCGTCTCAGCGACACGATGCCCCGCAGATTCGAGCCCGGCAGCGGCGCCACCGCCGCTCTCTCGCGGATGGTCCCGGCACAGGAGATGCGTCTGTTCATTCGCCGCCTCGGCCAGCTCTGCGGCCTTCTCGTGGGGCTGGTCGCGCTTGGGACGGTCGGCTTCGTCGTGACCGAGGACGTATCCGCCTGGGACGGGTTCGTGTGGACGCTCGACACGATCGCCACCGTCGGCTCCGTTCCAGCACCCGAAGAGACGGGTGGGCAGATCGTCAAGGTCGTCCTGATCGTGCTGGGCGTGGGTACGCTCTTCTACGCGCTCGTCACCGTCACCGAATTCTTCGTGGCGGGGCACCTGAGCGGACTGCTGTACGAGCGCAGGTTGCGGACGATGACCAAGAACCTCTCGGACCACTACCTGATCTGCGGCTTCGGCCGCGTCGGCCAGCAGGCCGCCCGCGACTTGCGAGCGGCTGGGGCGAGACTCGTGGTCATCGACGCCAACCCCGAGATCCGCGAGGCGGCCGACGAGATGGACGCGCCCCTGATCGAGGGATCTCCGTCGGACGACGACGTGCTACGCGAGGGCGGTATCGAGCGGGCGCGCGCGGTGATCGCTTGCGTCGACTCCGACGCCGAAAACATCTTCACCACGCTCACGGTCCGCGAGCTCCGGAGCGACATCACGATCGTCGCGCGCGCCAGCGCCGAGGAGTCCGAGAAGAAGCTGAAGCGCGCGGGTGCCGACCGCGTGATCTCGCCCTACAAGGCGAGCGGGACCGAGATGGCGCGGCTGGCGCTGCACCCCCAGGTGGCGGGCGTGGTGGACGTCGCCCAGGAGTACCGGCTGGAGGAGATCCAGGTGAGCGATGGCTGCCCGGGCTCGGGCCGCAGCGTGGGGCAGGTGCGAGGCGGCTCGATCATCGTTGCCTTGCGCCGCCGCGATGGGACGCTGCTAGCGCAGCCGCCGGAGGATGCGGTGCTCCAGGTGGGGGACGTGGTGGTGGCGCTCGGCACCCCGCCCACGCTCGATCGCTTGGTGAGCCTGTTCGCGAGCGGTGCCGCCGGGGCGATCTAGTGGAGGCGTCCGAAATCTCTTCGAGTTATGTGAAGGGGGGCGGGCGGACGACGTAGAAGTAGTCGTCGTGCCCCGGACCAGCCGCTACGTGATCGAGCTGAGCGCTGACGAGCGTGCCGAGCTCGAGCGGCGCGCCGGGACGCCGACCTTGCCCTGGCGCGAGGTGCAGCGCGCGCGGCTGATCCTGTACGCGGCCGCGGGGCTGCAGGACAAGGAGATCGCGAGGCGGCTCGACTGCCACCCCGAGATCGTCAGCAAGTGGCGCCGACGATTCTGTGCAGAGCGCCTCGCCGGGCTTGAGGACAAGCCGCGCGCGGGTCGCCCGCGCCGTTTTCCCCCCGGAGCAGGTCGCCGAAGTCAAGGCGATCGCCTGCGAGCTGCCGGCCAGCCACGGCCTGCCGCTCTCGCGCTTCACGCGCACTGAGCTGCACCGGCTCATGGTCGAGCGCGGCGTGACGGACGCCTCGGCGACGACCATCTGGCGCTGGCTCCACGACGACGCGCTCAAGCCCTGGCAGCAACGCTCGTGGCTGTTCCCGCGCGATCCCGACTTCGCCCCGAAGGCCGGGCGCGTGCTCGACCTCTACGCGCGTCGCTTCGAGGGCCGGCGCCTGCACCCGGGCGACTACGTGATCTGCGCCGACGAGAAGTCGCAGCTGCAGGCGCGCGGGCGCCGCCATCCGAGCGTGCCGGTCGCGCCGGGGCGTCCCGCGCGGTGGAGTTCGAGTACCGCCGCGGTGGCACGCTCGCCTACCTCGCCGGCTGGGACGTCCACCGCGCGCGCCTCTTCGACCGCTGCGAGGAGCGCACGGGGATCGACCCGTTCGACAGGCTCGTCGAGCAGGTGATGACCGAGCAGCCCTACGCCTCGGCGCGCACGGTCTTCTGGATCGTCGACAACGGCTGCTCGCACGCCGGCCGAGCGTCGATCGAGCGCCTCGAGGGGCGTTGGCGCAACCTGCGCCTGATCCACCTGCCGATCCACGCCTCGTGGCTCAACCAGATCGAGCTCTACTTCTCGATCGTCCAGCGCAAGGCGCTCACCCCGAACGACTTCGCCTCGCTCGCCGAGCTCGAGCAGCGGCTGCTCGGCTTCGGGCGCCACTACCGCGAGCTCGCCGAGCCGTTCGACCGGAGCTTCACGCGCCAGGACCTCGAACGCGTGCTCTCGAGAATCGCGGCACACGAGCCTCGCCTCCGGCTTGCGGCCTGAACGCCGCGCTCGCGCTCAGGCGGCCAGCAGCAGGCCGCCCGGCGTGCGCGCGATCCCGGCGCGGACGGCGGCCGCCTCGAGCAGGCTCGCCGCGAAGAGCTCGCGCGAGCCCGAGGCCAGATCGATCAGCGCCACTGCGGCGAGCTCGCGGTCGAGCCTGCCCGCCTCGCGCAGCGCGATCACCGCGCGCGCCAGGCGCGCGCGCTCTGACGGCGTGTCGAGTTCGTCGACCAGCTCCCTAAACGACACCTCGCCGGCGTCGACGTCGTCTCGCTCCATCGCGTCCAAGAGCCGGTCTAGCGCCGGCGGGAACAGCTTCGGCAGCTCGAGCTGGAGCGACAGCTCGCGCGCCGGCAGGGTCTGGAGTTCGTCGCAGAGCACGTCGAAGTCGTCATCCGGGATCGGGCCGAGGTCGAGCACGGCCGCGCGCGCCGCCTGGCTGACAAAGGCGCGCGCGAGGCTCTCTTCGGACGGGCCGCGCTCGATCCCGCAGCAGCGCTTGGCTTTGCGCCCACTGCCGCACGGACAGGGATCGTTGCGTCCGAGCTTCGCCACCACCACCAGGCTGACGCCCCGACCGGTCGGAACGAGCGCCCACAATCAGCGCGCGCCTCCACGGCGCTCACCCGACGAACTTATGGATGCCTCTACTAGCGCATCGCCTCGAGGGGGACCGCAGGCTCGTGCTCACGGGCGCCCCGCTCGGGGCGCGCCACGCCTCTGGCGCCCACGACGGCCTCGGCCACAGCTTCGGCTACGTGGCGGTTGAACACGCTCGGGACGATGCAGTCGGCGTGCAGTGCGCAGGCCGAAGCCGTTACGGGCGGCGCTTTCGGATTCGCGCGATTGCAGCGCTCGCCGCCGGCTCTTACTCAGAGTGTCCCCTTCCCATGAACGCAAGCGCGGCGCTCCCTACCGCTCTCATGGGAGAGCGCGGTGCGTTCGGGCCGCCCGTTGTGGGGCGGCGGAGTGGAGTGTTAGGCGACTGAGCGGTCGGCGTCGCGCAGCAGATCGGCGACGACGTCGGCGGAGGTCTTCCCCCGCCTTTCGGAGAGCCGCTGAAGCCGTTCTGCGTCCTCGCCCTCGACGCTGACTAGGATCATCAGCTTGCCATCGGGATCACCCTCCCGATGCTCGATGTAGCGTGGGTCGAGCTCGGCGAGATCACCGTCGAAGTCCCCGGGCTGCGGGTCGGTGCTTGTCCACGGATCGCTGCTCATCTATTGCTCCAGCATCCTACGCTCGGCAGCAGTCGAGCTCCACCCGGTGACGATCAGCCAGCTCTCAGGATCGGCCGTCTGCTCGATCACCAGTGTGACCGCCCGCCCTCCATCGGTGCGGCCGATCAACAACCGGCGCGTGCCCGGATCGTGGGGCGCTCGCGGGTTGCGCACGATCACATGCGGATTGCCCAGCATCCCCTCGGCCTCCACGGCGGCGATCTGGCGGCCGCCGAGCTTGTCGAGTGCGACATCGGTCGCGAGCAGCTGATGGACGCGGTCGGCCACACACGACGGTCTACTCGCTCGCCCCGACGGACTCGCGGCAGCACGCATCGCCTTGCGTTCTTTTTTTTGAGCGGGATCCCGCCGGCCGGTAGACCGGCTGCAGTGATGTCCCGAGGGGAGGTTCCATGTTCACACCCCAGCTGCTCGACGCCGCAGGACGCCGCCGTTCGCCGGCCACGCTGCCGGGCTTCCACGCCGGTCGGCCACCGCGCAACAAGGGGTTCCGCTACCCGCCCGACCCGCCGAGGGTCGAGGAGATCGTCACCGTCATGCGCGAAGCGGGCGAGACAGTCCACGGGCTGAGGCTGCGCGCGCTGATCGTGGTCCTCTGGCGCGCGGGGCTCCGCATCGGTGAGGCAATAGGGCTCACGGAGACAGACCTCGACCCTGAACGGGGCTCCGTGCTGGTTCGCCAGGGCAAGGGCGGCAAGCAGCGCGAGGTCGGGATGGATGACTGGGGCTTCGGCCAACTCCGGCCCTGGCTCGCCCGCAGGGTCGAGATGCCGGTCGGCACGCTCTTCTGTGTGATCGACGGCCAGACCCGCGGCCGGCCCTGGACGCCCGCCGCCGCCCGAAATCACCTACGCCGCATCGCCACGAAGGCCGGCGTGCGACGACGGTTCGCCCCCCCCACCAGCTGCGCCACGCGCATGCGGTCGAGATGGCCCGCGAGGGTCCCGCTGAAGGTGATCCAGCGACAGCTCGGCCATGTCAACCTAGGTGTGACGTCGGTCTATCTCGACGGGATCGACACTGCCGAGATCATCGATACAGTCCACAATCGGCGACCGCCAATGATCTCCGCCAGCGCGGGGCTCATGATCTGACACGCCGATGAGCGCTCTCGCTCGCATGGGGAAGCAGCGCCCTGGGTCGAGCTCGGCTGACCTACCCGCGCCGGTGTCGCAATCACGCGAAACGCGACAGTATGAGCAGGTTCGAACTGAGCGCGGACCGTGAAACACCGGCGTTCGGTCGCCGGGCAACCGTGCGATCCGGGAAGCCGTTCGCCGAAGGTCGGCCTGAAGGCGCCGAAGGCCCTACTTGAGGGCCTTCGAAGCGGTGCCGTGAGGGATCAGGCCTAGACGGGCAGCCCTTGCGCGTTGCCTCCCCGAGCCGAGGTCGGTCGTGAGCGAGAGCGCCGCGAGCAGCTCGGCAAGGCGGACCTGGTCGACCACGGGTGGACCGGACCCTACTCCGCAGGGGCTCAGAGCCCTGTCGGAAACGACGAGAAGCCATGGCGGGACCCAGACGCGCGATCACATCCGGCGCGACGACTCCGGTACGAGCGCGACGGCGGAACCAGCGCGTCGGTCCGCGGCGCTGCGACGGTCTCGATGGTGACGACCCTCACCCACTCGCACCCGGACCGAGCCCCGATTCATGCTCGCGCCGCCCGGGTGAGCGCTTGCGGAGCGGCGCGCCTGCGCGCGAGCATGGACGTGTGCGCGACGCGCTTCGCATCTGTCTCGAGCCGCAGAACCTGCGACGCACGCTCACGATTGCGCTCGTTGTGGGCACCCTGCTGACGGCGATCAACCAGGCCGACGTGATCCTGCGCGGCGACGCGACCTCGGCGACAGCGGCCAAGGCCGCGCTGAATTACCTCGTGCCGTTCATAGTCTCGAACCTCGGCCTGCTGGCGGGCAGGCGAACCGAGCACCGCAGCTAGCCAAGGACCCAAGACCCGGGGCCGGCGCCGGCCGCGCCCCGGGTCTCGACTGGCAGCGGGATCACGAGCTGATCGCCAACGAGCCGGCCGAGATGCTCACGTTCCGCTGGCTCGAGACGGGCTACCCGGCTCTGCCGAGCGGCACAGCCGTCGCTTGGACGGGCGGGTTACGCTTCGCCGATACCGAGCGTTGCGGCGGGAGTTCGCCTTCGACGACTTCAGTGCGGCGTTCGGGCTAGTCGTTCGGGTTGCCCTGTTGGCCGAGGCGGAGAGCCACCACCCCGAAATCGAGCTGGAGTGGGGTCGTGCCGCATTCCGGACATGGACGCACACGGCGTCGGGTCTGAGCCGTAATGACTTCGTCCTGGCGGCGAGAATCGACCTACTTGCCGCGACGTGAGCCATGCGGGCGCTGGCGCTCGCCTACCTCCCCCACCAGCACGAGCGCAGTTGTCGGCGACGGCTCTCCGTCCCCGGCGAGTGACGCGTGGCGTGCGATGAGCGCGAAACCGGCGTCCTCGAGCATGCGGCGCAGCTCGTGCTCGTCGTATACGCGCAACTCGTACGCGCGGGGCGAACCCTCCCCTGTGCCGTTCTCGAGGCGCTGCGTCTCGCGCATCACCCCACGCGCGCGATCGAACCGGCGTTCGAATCGCAGTACGCCGCCGGACGCGAGCGGCCGCTCCTCGTGCTCGCTCAAGCGAGCGCCGATCTCGCTGCGATGCAGGGTCTCTATCACCAGCCGCCCGCCCGGCGCGAGGACGCGCCGGAACTCCCGCAGGGCCGCGCGGTCGGCCTCGTCGCCGAGGTAGCCGAGCGCGGTGCCCAGGCACAGCACGGCATCGAAGCTACCCGGCTCGAACGGGAGCATCGCGAACGAGGCGCGCACGAACTGCGGCCGCCGAGCACCGCGAGTGGCTCGTTGCGCGGCAGCCAGCAGCATCCGGGATCTGTCGAGCGCGACAACCTCGTAGCCGGCGTCCGCAAGCGGCAGGGCGTGGCGCCCGTTGCCGCACCCTGCATCGAGGATCCGCGACCCTGGTCGGCAACCGGCAAGACGGGCTGCGCCGTGCGCCTCGGCGGCGGACGCCGCTGGCGGCTTCTCAGCGACCACGGTGCGAAGGTACTGCTCGTCTTCGAAGAAAAGCGCTGCCGGCAGCATCTCGCTTCAACCCTCCCCCGCTCTCAGCGTACGCCCGCACGTGGCGCTTGTCACCCAGCGCCGAAGTTGCGAGGCTGGACGGGTGAGCGAGCTTGCCGCGGCGCACTGCGAGGCCTGTACGCCGGGAACCCCTCCGCTTCCCGAGCCTGAGGCCGCCGAGCTGTCCGCCCAGGTGCCGGATTGGGAGCGCGACGGCACCCGGGCACTGCGGCGTGAGTTCTCGTTTCCGAACTTCCGCGACGCCTTCGGCTTCGTGGCGCGGGTTGCGCTAGTTGCCGAAGCGGAGGGCCACCACCCGGACATTGAGCTTGGCTGGGGCCGGGCAGCCCTCGAACTCACGACCCACGCCGCGTCGGGCCTGACGCGCAACGATTTCGTTCTGGCGGCGAAGATCGACCGGCTCGCCAGCTGACCGCAACTTCGCGCCTCGCTGTGGAGCTAAGACCGGCCAGGGTTCGGTAGCTACCAGGACCATGTCGAAAACACGAACTGCCATGCCTTCGCTGATGTGCCGGAGAAGTTTCCGGTGTCAGCCGTAATGGACAGCCCAGTGCTTGACCTGGGTCTGCGCGGACGGACGGTGCGGATCTCAAGCGATCCGCTGCTGATGGGCATCGTCAATGCGAGCCCCGACTCCTTCTCCGACCCGGGCCGGCGCACCCTGGACGGACTCGTGCAGCGCGCGCGCCAGTTGGCCTCCGCCGGCGCCACGCTCATCGACGTGGGCGGCGAGTCGGGGCGGACCGAGAGCCCGGTCCTGCCGGAGAAGGACGAGGCGGCTCGTGTCGTGCCGGTGATCGAGCAGCTCACCGCGGAAGGCCTACTCGTCTCGGTCGACACCTGGCGGGCGCGTGTGGCGGCTGCCGCGCTCTCGGCCGGCGCCGCGATGGTGAACGATGTGAGCGGCCTCTCCGACCCCCGGCTCGCCGACCCCTGCGCCGCGGCGGACGCAGCGCTCGTGATCACCCACACCCGCCTGCCCCCGAAGCGCAAGGGGTTTCCCCACTATGCCGATCTCGTCGAGGACGTGGCCACCCTTCTGCGCGAGCGCGCCGACGAGGCCCGCCAGCGCGGCGTTGGCCACGAGCAGATCGTCTTCGACCCCGGTCTCGACCTCGCGAAGAGCCCCGCCCAGTCGATCGAGTTGATCCGCCGTCTCCCTGAGCTACACATGCTCGGGCGCCCGCTTCTTCTGGCCATCTCGCGCAAGGACTTCGTCGGGGCCTTAACCGGACGCCCGCCGCGGGAACGGCTCGCCGGCACGCTCGCGGTGCTCGGCGAAGCGGTCGACCGGGGGGCCGGAATCCTTCGTGTGCACGATGTCGCGGGGGCCTGCGACTATTTGCGAGTGCGCGCCGCGCTGCAGGGAAAGAGGCGCGTGCCGACTGACCTGCGTCTCGACGCGGCGCTCCTCCGGGAGCGCTAAGGGCGACCGCTCGCCGGGCAATCGCACCATCAGCCTGCGGTTGAGCACGGGCTCCGCCTTCGCACCCGGCGACGACGAAGGCCTGCAGGTTTACTGTCCTCTGTAAGTAGCGGACGACGCAGCTCGCCTTTGTCTCATTCCTTGTCTCAAACGACGCCCTAGGCGAGCGCCACCCCGATCGCGAACGCGAGCCGTGGGCGGGTAAACCGGGGCGAGTCCATGCGGCCTCCTTGGGCCGAGGGGATACCCCCACCCTGCGCCTGCGATGGCGCGCGGTCCACTTTTGGGGGACGGCCTAACCGGCAGGCTGACGTTGCGGGTAGCCGAACCTCGTTTGGCGGCGGGCCGCCACCGAGACGCGGGTTGGCTCCCATGTGCTCCGCCCCCGGTTGGCGGAGGCTCCCTGTATGAGCACGACGCTGATCAACGAGCCGTCGGCAGCGCACAACCGAGAGGGCGCCGGGCGGCCGGCACCGGCGCCCAACGAGCGTCGCCTGTACGCCGCTGGGGTGGTCGCGCTGGCTCGGCGACATCGCTCGCCGGCATCGCCGCGATCGGCACGCTCGCGGGCGTGACGATCGCGGTCTACCCGCGGCTGCGGCGTCGCACGCGCGTCGCCTGGAGCGGCGTCCTCGGCCTGGTCGTCGCGGGCACGCTCGGCAGCTCCGACGTGCTGGGGCTGACGGTTGCCGGTGTCAGCCCGAGCGAGGCGACGGGCGTCGTCGCCGCGCTGGGCGGCTTGGCGCTGATCGCCGCGGCCGGCGCCGCGCTGCGCGCGCCGCGCGAGCCGGCGCGACCGCGCCGCGTGCTGCGCGGGATCGGCTCGGCGGCGGGGGCACTCGTTGTCGGCCTGTTCGTCGTCTTCCCTCTCACGCTGACCCTCACGACCACGCACGCACCGCGGCTTCCCGTCTCGGAGGCGGCGCTCCACTGGCCCCACCAGGAGGTGCGGATCCCGATGAAGGACGGCGGCGAGGTCGCGGCATGGTACGTCCGCTCCCGCAACGGCGCCGCGGCGCTGCTGATCCACGGCTCCGGCGGCAATCGCTCACGGGTGGCCGACCGGGCGCGCATGCTCGCGCGACACGGCTACGGCGTGCTGGCACTCGACCTGCCCGGCAACGGCGAAAGCGATGGCCGCTCGAACGGTGTCGGCTGGACGGCGCAGCCCGGCATCGACGCCGCGCTCGACTTCCTCACGCACCGGCCCGATGTCGACGGGCGCCGGATCGCCGGGTTCGGCGTCTCACTTGGCGGTGAAGTCCTACTCGAAGCAGCATCCGGCGACCACCGGATCGCCGCGCTGATCTCCGACGGCGCCGCTCGCGCGACGATCGACAGCGACCTCAACTCGCAGGACGGACCGGCCGGCCTACTGCAGAAGGCACAGATGGGCCTTGGGCTGCGGCTGATCAGAGCCGTCTCGGGCACGCGGCCGGCGCCCCCGCTCGAAGACGTCGTCGGGCGGATCGCCCCGCGCCCCATCCTGCTCGTGGCCAGCGGGCGCGGCGCCGAGGTCAGGGCAAACCGCATCTACCGCGACGCCGCGGGCGCCCGCGCCGCGCTGTGGGTGATCCCGGAGGCCAGCCACACAGGCGGCCTGCGCTCGCGTCCCGGCGAGTACGAGCGACGCACGATCGGCTTCCTCGATCGCACGCTCAGCGCCACGACATCTCGGCCTGCATCGGCGCCTGGGCGTCAGCCGCGCACACGACGGTAAGGCGTCCGCCGCCGGCACGGACCGCTCTAAGCCGACGTCCGCATTGCGCGACGTTCAGAAGCGAGGTGGCGTCACGCTCACTGCGCTTGGCGTGCGGCCAGTCCGCGCAGGAGGCCGTCGAGGGTCTGGGCGGCGGCTTCGAAGCGCTCCGCACCGATCAGCTCGGCGTAGTCCGCTTCCATCTCGGCGATGATTTCGCGGGCCGTGTGCATCGCCTCCCAGCCGGCGTCGGTGAGGCAGATGAGCTTGGCGCGCGCGTCTGTCGAGTCTGGGCGGCGCTCGACGATCCCGAGCCGTTGCAGGTCGTCGACGAGCTCGGACATCGCGGGCAGCGTCATTCGCGCCTGTGCGGCGAGCTCCGTTAGGCGCGATCCCTCAGCTTTGATGTAGGCCGTTACATGCGTGTGCGACGCGCGTGCGCCCTCGAGGCCTGCGGCGGTCAGCCGGTCGAACAGCTCCGTCTGGAAGACGCGCGTCAGCTGGGTCAGCAGCTGGCCGATGTGGAGGCGAGGTGTCGAGGAGGTTGACAAGACGCTTCGGTTGCCTAAGCTTAGGTTCCCTAACCTTTTGCCCTACAGCCTAGCCGGTCGAGGAGCAGTCATGAGTCAGATCGCGCGCGAGATCCACAATCCACGCACGGGCCAGCGCATGCGCTTCCTGCGCACGTCGGCCGACACGGACGGGGCACTGCTGCGGATCGAGACCGTCAACCCGCCGACGGCCGTCGCCGAACCGATGCACATCCATCCGCGCCAGGAGAGCCGTGCCGAGATCGTCTCCGGCACGCTCAAGTTCCTCGTAGACGGCACGGAACGGCGGCTCGGCCCAGGCGAAGCGATCACGATCGGTGCGGGTACGCCCCACAACTTCGTCAACGATGGCGACGAGGATGCCGTCGCGATCCAGGAGTTCCGCCCGGCGCTGCGTACCGCAGAGTTCTTCGAGGCGCTGTTCGAGCTGGCCCGGCGCGGCGAGCTCGACGAGCACGGCAAGCCCACGCTCCTCCGCTTCGCCGTTCTCGGGCCGGCGTTCGCAGACGAAATCCGGGTCCTGAGCCCTCCCTGGCCGGTGCAACGCGCCGCCTTCGCGCTACTCGCGCCGATCGCGCGCGTGCGCGGATATCGAGCAGCGTGATCGCAATCAACCCCCAACCGTGAAGGCAGTCGTCTCGCGCCGAGCGCCCGCATCAGCATGGGTAGCGAACGCTCGAGCTCGCGCTCCCAGTAGGGCCAGTCGTGCATCCCGGGCCCATAAAAGTCGGTTGTCACGGGGATGTGCAGGCTCCGCAGCCGCCTCGCGAACGCACGCCCCTCGCGATGGGCGGTCGCCTCCACCTCATCGTCCGGCTGGCCAGACTGCTCGAAGGGACCGGGCTCGCCGTTGCCCGAAGAGACGAACAGCGGCGTGCCGCGCAGCCGCTCGGCCAGCTCGGTTGGGTCGTGGGCGGCCCACACCCGACGCTGGGTGACGGGGTCGCCCCAGATGGCGCGCGCGTCGTCCGTGTGATCAGAGAACAGGTTCAGGTGGAAGCGCACGTCCGCGAGGGGATGGAGCAGGCCGGAGTAGGACGCGGCGGCGCGAAAGAGACCGGGATGACGCGCGGCGTAGTCCATGGCACCGAGGCCGCCCATGGACAGTCCGGCGACCACGCGGCGCTCACCCGCGCCGTAGCCGCGCTCGAGGATCTGCCGCGTCTCGCCCAGGTGGAAGGTCTCCCAGGCGGGCCGGACGCCGTTGCCGCCGCCCCGCCAGTTCGAATAGAAGCCGACCGCGCCCGCCTCGGGCATGACCACGAGCACGTCGCGCAGCTCCGGGAGATCTTCGATCTCTGTCTCACGCGTCCAGCTGTCGTAGGTGTCGCAACAACCGTGTAGCAGGTAGAGCACGGGCCAATGGCGGCGCTTGCGCCCTGACGACCACCCGCGAGGAGTGAGGAGCCGTATATGACCGGTGGTCCCAAGCGCCGGCGACCGGACGGTCACGTCGACGATCCGCGGCGCCACCTGCTGCTCGGCCACGACGGTGGCGCCGTCGTCGGCCCGCGGGCGCCCGGGCGGCGGCCGATCGGCAGGGCCGCACGCGAGCAATGCGGCAGCAGCGAACGCAAGCAACGCTGCAATGGGCGCCGGGGTCAGGCTCACCGAGGCGCGGCGCCCAGATCGAACATGAGGAGGTCGTCGGTCGCCGCGACGCGCTCGAACCTCGCGTGAACGTAGTCGGCGAACCCGCTGTAGTAGTCGAGCCACCAGAACGCGGGCCACGCAAACACGAGGAAGCGGGCCCCTGCCTCACGAAGGCGCTCGAGCTCGGCGATGGCGGTGCGATCGTCGGCCGGCGCGCCCCACCAGTTCCCGTCGCGCTCCAGGAAGGGAACGGGTCGCCGTCGGGGCGTCGGTCGCATTCCCAGGTTGTCGTCGTCGACGAGGACGAAGGGAACATCGGCGGCGATCAGAGCGTCGATGTCCGCGGCGACGGCGCGCAGCCGGTGAAACCACGAACGCCGGCGCCAGCCTTCGGCGTTGGCCGGCAGCCCTACGCGACGGCAATGGTGCTCCAGGGCGTCGATCGCGACGTCGTAACGCCGAAGGCCGAGCTCGACCCGCTCCTCGAAGTCCCGCCCGGTCCACTGCGACGCCGAGTGAACCCGATACTCGCCGAGTGGCTCCGCCGCGGCGCGAAGCTCCCCGAAGGCGATGGCCTGGATCGCGAGGAAGGTGTCGGCACCCCCGGACTCGAACCCACGCTCAGGGAGCGGCAGGACAGCCTCCAGGAACCACCGTGACCATGCTGTACCGGACTGCGGCGGCGTGAGGTACTCCGGAGTGTGGTGCAGGAGCCCGGAGATGTCCCCGGCCGGCAGGCTCCCGCGCGGCCGCGCGTTGCCGGTGCGACGCCCTTGGTCGTCGATCTCCCACAGCGGCCAGTGGACCTTGACCACGCCGCGGTCGCGAAACAGGCGGACGATCTCGGCCACCGCGCCCGGCAGCAGTGTGTCGTCGGCGTCGAGGAAGATCACAGCGTCGCCGGTGGAGGCGCGAAAGCCGGCATTGAGCGCCGATGCCTGGCCTCCCTGCTCCTTGAGCACCGGCCGCACGTCCTCGCCGTACTCGGCGATCACCTCTCTCGAGCCGTCCGTGGACCCGTCGTCCACGACGATGACCTCGGCGTCGGGATGCTCCTGGGCCAGCGCGCTGTCGATCGCGTCCCGCAGGAAGCGCTCGTAGTTGTGGTTGTCCACGACAACGGAGACCCTCACGTCGCCCTCCCAGGGGCGCTTACGACGCGGGCGTAGAGCTCGGCGTATTGCGCGGTCATGCGGTCGGCGCCGAAACGTGCGCGCGCACGGTCGCGAACGCGTGCGCGGTCGAGCCGGAGGCAGCGGTCGACGGCGGCGGCGAGGTCGCCGCCCGGCACCGCGACCGCTCCCGTTACGCCCTCCTCGACGATCTCGGGCGCAGCACCGATGCCGAAGGCGGCGACGGGCGTGCCGGACATCATGGCCTCGACCTGCACGAGCCCGAACGGCTCCGGAGCAAGGACGGGGTAGAGCAACGCGCGCGCGCCGCCGAGCAGCGCGTCGCGCTCCTCGGGGCCGACCGGGCCGACGTACTCGACGGCCGAGCCGTCGACGCGCGGAGCGATTAGTTCGTTGAAGTACTCGTTCTCGTGACCCGCCAGGAGCAGGCGAAGGTCCAGTGACCGCGCGATGTCGATCGCATCGACCGGCCCCTTGCCGGGCTGGAAGCGTCCGAGCCAGCAGAGATAGTCGTCCGGCTCGGCGCGGAAGGTATGCGCGGCGACGTCGATGCCGTGCGGAATGACGGCGGCCGGGCGCAGGTCCGTGTACGCCGCCCACTGCGCCTCCGATACCGCGCTGATGCACGCTTCGGGATGCTGGCGCCACATACTGGCCTCTTCATCGTCCGGGAAGACGTGCGTCGTGTGGACCATCTGGCACCCGGCGAGGGGCGAGAGGGGAACGCTCCACAGATAGTTGTGCGCGTGCATCACGTCGAACCGCGCGGACTGCTCGACGGCGCGGCACAGGCTCATCCACTCGCACGCGTACCACGTCCAAGGCGAGCCGTTCTGCCCGTAAGGGCCGGGCATCGTGGCCACGAACTCGACCGGCGCGGGCAACCGAGAGCCCGCTGCGCCGAAGACCGTGACCTCGTGCCCCAGGGCGGACAGCTCGCGGGAGAGCAGCCAGACGAGGCCCTCGATGCTCCCCGCATGATCGGGCTGCACCATCGTAGCCAGCGGCGCGACTTGGGCGATACGCATCGTCAGCGCACCGTCGCCCCATGCTGGATTGCGTGCATGCGTGCGTAGGCGCCGCCGAGCGCGATCAGCTCGTCGTGGCTGCCGCGCTCGACGATCTCGCCGGCGCGCAGCACGAGGATCCGGTCCGCGCGCCGGATCGTCGAGAGCCGGTGGGCGATCA
>WNGA01011431.1_pt1 | contig 22031 bp, 17 predicted proteins | sample 5400061 | NCBI WGS metagenome assembly WNGA01 (sample SAMN13153366, study PRJNA577476) | soil metagenome | isolation source: 100 cm soil or saprolite under grassland replicate 2 | place: USA:California | collected 2016-06-15
CGAAAAGCGTCCCCACCGCCCTCAGCCGGTCGCCCGTGTACCCGACCGACACGCTTCCCGAATGTCTGGGCCGGCGGAGCAGCGGCTCGCCCTTCGGGAACTCGTTCTGCCCGCCGATACCGCCGTCGTCTGTCACCTCGGTCCGGAGGAAGGTGTAGGTCCCGGTCGCGGTCCAGCCCTTCACGGGCCTCACGACCACCACCGCCTCGACGCCGCTCGTCTCCGCCGCCTGGATGTTCTTCGAGCCTTCCACGAAGCTGACGAAGGCGATCAGATCCTTGAACCGGTTCTCGAAATACGTGGCCCCGATCTCGAGCTTTTGACCGAAGAGCGGCTGATCGACGCCCGCCTCCCAGCTCTCCGACCTCACGGACTTGATGTCACGATTGCCGGGGACTCCGAAGCCCCCGAACTGTTCGAAGAAGCTCGGCTCCTTGATACCGGTGCCCCAGGCGCCGCGCAGGCGTGTTTTCGTAACCGGAGCCACGGCAGCAAGCGCCACGCGTGGCGTTAGCTCGGTGCCGAAGACGGTGCTGTCGTCGTATCGTCCGCCGGCCGTGAGGAAGAGGGTGTCCATCCAGCCGAGCTGGGCCTGCCCGTAAAGGGACTTGGTCTCCCGGTTCACGTTCGTCCGGTTGGGCTCTCCCACTGGATGGAGGCGCTGGGTGAAGTTCTGGTACTCGTACGTCCCGCCCAGGACGATCACGGGCGTGATCTCCCAGAACTTCGGCGGGGAGAGCGCGATGTTGTAGTCGACGAGCAGTCGGCTCTCCGAGCTGGTGGTCTTCATCCCTTCCGGCGGTGAGAACGCGTCGGTCGGGACGTCGTCTCTCGGGTCCACGAAGCTACTGCCAGCCAGATTGGCGCCAAACTTCAAACGATGCTCGAGCCACGACGTCTGCCGATACCGCGCACCGAGAGTTCCGACGAAGCGCTCGTCCTCCAGGAACTGGTGGGGATCGAGGATCTCGAAACGGTCGCCGGTCCCTTCCGTCGGAATCCCGACCCGGCTCGCGATGTAGCGCGCCGTGAGCGTGAAGTCGAGGTCGGACGTCGGACTCAGATCGAGCCGAAAGGCGGCGGTTTCATTCCGGTAGTCGTTGTTGACGTCGAGGATCCCGGACGTCCCGACGTGGCCGTACTCGAAGAAGACGCCGGCCTGTCGGTTCCCCCACGACGCTCCGACCCCCTCCTCGTGGGTGCCGTAGTTGCCGCCGCCGGCGAATCCCCAGGCGGAGAAGGGCCCTTCTCCGCGCGGCGTGAGGAACTGGATGACGGACGTCATTGCGTCCGCCCCGTACAACGCGCTCTGAGGCCCCCGGACGATCTCGACGCGGCCGATGCCCGCCGTCGTGATGTTCGAGAAATCGAACCCCCCGCCGCCCTGGTTCACCTTCATCCCGTCGATGAGCACGAGGTTCATGTCGCTGTTGCCGCCGCGGGCGAAGATGCCGGTGGTACCCCCGCGGCTCCCGGTCTGGATCAGCGAGAAGCCGGGCTGCTCTCTGAGGATTTGCAGCGCGTCCGTCGCCTGTCGCTGCTCGATCTGCTCGCGCGTCAGCACGCTGACAGACGAGCCGGTCTGCCCGACCGGCGTCTCGGTTTTCGTCGCGGTGACCACCACGGGATCCATCGGCGTCGCTTGATCCTGGGCGGCCGCCTGTCCCGAACTCCAGAGCACGAACACGAACGTCAGAACTCCGATGACCCGCGTCATCTCGCCCTCTCACGGACGGAGCCCGCGGAGCGCCTCGACTCTCCGCCGGCCTGTCCGTCTCGGCCCGGACCAGGTCTCCTGGCTCCCGGATCGTCCTACTCCCCGCCCTTCCCGGCCTCGCGCGGCCAGTGGTTTCGCGGATTTCGTCCCCGGTTACAGTTGCGGGGCAGCGCCGGCTTCCCACCGGCTTCCCTTGCGCCCGGGCATGCACTGCACGCGTCTAGGCCGTTGTCGGTTCCTTCGCTATCGCCTCCACGCTGATGGTTCACGGCACGAGTATCGGCCGGTCGGGTCGGCGCACGCGTCCACGAAGCGGCTGGCGAGCTCAGGATTGGAAGCGAAGTGCAGGTGCACGTAGCTCATCAGCGCGCGACCGACGACGTACCCCTCCGCACACTCTTCGCCGTAGCACCGGCGCAGACGGTAGACTCGCGAGATCGCGTCGGGCAGCGGGTCGATTGACGAGTAGTGGAACTCGTGACCTCGCGCCACGATGCCGGCAGCACCGAGCGGCGCGGCGCCGGTGAACGTGACTTCGGTGTACCCGAGGGAGAGTCGACGCGGCCGCATGCGCACGATGGTCGGCAACAAGCCCACCATCGCGTGCGTCGCACCATCGAGATCCTCGAGCGCGTCCGCCAGATACATGAGGCCGCCGCACTCGGCGTAGATCGGCCCGCCGGCGGTGGCGAAGGCACGGACGGATTCCCGGATGGGCGTGTTCGCGGCCAGAGCCGCGGCGTGCAATTCCGGGTAGCCGCCGCCGAAGTAGAGCCCGTCGACCCGGGGCAGCGCGCGGTCGGTCAGCGGACTCCAGAACACCAGCTCGGCCCCCGCCGCCTCGAGAAGCGCGAGGTTGTCACGGTAGTAGAAGCAGAACGCGGGATCGCGCGCGACGCCGATCCGGGCGCGCACCGGCGGCTCCGGTGGTGGCGCGCCAGCCGACGCCTCCACGCGGAGCGGGGACGCCATGTCCAGCAGCGCGTCGAGGTCGACGGAGCGCTCGACGAGCTCGGCCAGCCGCCTCCGCTTGTCGGAGGTCAGCGCTCCCTCGTCGGCCGTGACCAGGCCGAGATGCCGCTCGGGGAGGGCCAGCGTCTCGTCACCCGGTATCGTCCCGACGGGGACCGCGCGACAGCACGCCGCGATGGCGTCGCGAACCCATCGCGCGTGCGTGTCGCCGCCGACCCGATTGGCGATCACGGCGGCGATGTTGAGGTCGGGGTCGAAGCGCTCGAATCCGAGCGCCACGGCCGCCGCGCTGCGCGCCTGGGCGCCGGCGTCGATCACCAGCACCACCGACGCCGCGAGCCACTTCGCCACCTGGGCCGTCGAGCCCTCTTCGCCGGTTCCGTCGAGCCCGTCGAAGCAGCCCATCACGCCCTCGACGATAGCCAGATCGGCGTCTCGAGCGCGTCGTGCGACGGTCGCTCTCACGTGATCCCGTCCACACATCCAGCCGTCGAGGTTGTACGAAGGTCGCCCGGTCACGAGCTCGTGAAACCCAGGATCGATGAAGTCGGGGCCGACCTTGAAGGCCTGGACCGTCAAGCCTTTGCGACGGAACGCCTCGAGAAGTCCGAGCGTGACGGTGGTCTTGCCCACTCCGCTCGCCACGCCGGCGATGACCAGAAGACGGGGCGATCTCGAAAAAGCGGCGCTCATCCCCCGTCCTCCCGCGAAGACCGGTTGTGGTAGTGCGCGCCCGGGCAGGTTTCCTGGCTTCCGGATCGTCCTACTCCCCGCGCCTTCCCGGCTTACGCCAGTGGCCTTTGCGGGTTTCGTCCCCGGTTACAGTGACGGGGTCGCGGCGGAACGTCGGTTGCAACCGCCTGGCCTATGATCGAATCGAGGTATGGGAGGCCTTCGTCCGGATGGTTGGCGCCGCAACGTCTGGGCCCTCACGCTGACCGTCTTCATCTCCTTCGTCGGCTTCCAGTTCTTCTCGCCCTTCCTGCCGCTCTACATCCGCGAGCTCGGCGTGACGGATCCCGCGAAGATCGCGCTGTGGGCGGGCGCCCAGGCGGCGGTCACGCCCGCGATGTCGGGGATCCTGTCGCCGGTATTCGGCCGCCTCGCCGATCGCTTCGGCCGCAAGATGATGCTGATCCGCTCGCTGGTCGGCTTCGTCGTCATCGTCGCGGCGATGGGGCTCGTCACCTCGGTGGAGCAGCTCTTCCTCGCGCGCGTGGTCATGGGCCTCTTCGCCGGCTTCACGCCGATGGTGATGGCGTTGGCCACCACCTCGGCGCCGCGGGACAAGGTGCCCGCGGCGATCGGCATGGTGCAATCGGCCCAGCTCCTGAGCGTCGCGGTCGGGCCCGCCATCGGCGGCTACGTCGCTTCGCACTTCGGGATCCGCTATGCTTTCTTCGCGACGGCGGCACTCTGCGCGCTGGCGCTCCTCGGGCTGATCGTACTGTTCAAGGAAGTCGCGCCCGGCGCGCCGGGGACTCCACGACAGCCGACGTCGAAGGTGCCGCTCCGGCAAGTGTTCCAGTACCCTCACTTCTCCGTGGTGATGGCGCTGCTCTTCATCTCGCAGTTCCTGGACCGGGGCCTGGCGCTCTTGATCCCGCTGCAGGTCGCGCACATGCCGGGGGTCGAGAAGATCGCGGCTATCTCCGGCACGATCATCTCGGTCGGCGCCATCGCCGCGACGGCCTCGGCCAACGTCGCCGCGCGGCTCGCGCGCGAGGTGCCCTCGGCGCGTCTGCTCCTGATCGGGTTGCTCCTCGGCGGCCCGCTCTGCGCAGCCATGGCGCTGCCGGGCGGTTGGCCCGTGCTGCTCGTGCTGCGGATGCTGACAGGGCTCTGTCTGGGCGCCGCGATCACGCTGACGTACTCGCTGGGCGCCGCCATCGTGCCCGCGGAGCATCGCGGTGCGGCGTTCGGCTGGCTGGGTCTCGGGCTGCAGATCGGCACCGCGGCCAGCCCCCTCGCGAGCGGAGCCCTGGCCGCCGTCAGCATTCCCGGCGCGTACCTGTTCGACGGCGCGCTCGCCTGGGTCGCGGCCGCCCTGCTCCTCTTCGGCGCGCGCGGCCTACGCTCGCGGCGCGCTCACTCGTAGCGCGGGCGGCGCTTCGCGCGAAACGCGGCCACCCCCTCCTTGAAGTCGGCGCTCGCCCGTACGCGATCGCCGAGCTCCTGCTCCAGCGCCTCGCGCGACAGCGCGTGCTCGGCGGCGGTCGCGCTGATCTGCCGCTTCACCGCCTGCACCGCGGTGGGGCTGTTGGCGGCGATCGCCTCGGCGGTCTCGAGCGCCCAGGCCATGAGACCCTCCGCGGGCACCACGCGGTTGACGAGCCCGAGACGCGCGCCCTCCGCCGCGTCGACGAGCTTGCCGGTCAGCAGGAGGTCCATCGCGTGGACGTAGCCGATCTGCCGGACCAGCTTCAGGGTTGCGCCGCCGAACGGGTAGATCGACCACCGGACCTCCGGGAGCCCGAAGCGGGCGTGCGGGACCGCCGCGCGGATGTCGGTGGACAGGAGCAGCTCGAGGCCGCCGCCGACGCAATCGCCGTTGACGGCGGCGACGATCGGTTTCGAGAACACGTGATGCTTCAGCAACGCGTGACTGACGACGCCCGCTGTCTCCGGCGCCGCAGAGAGATCGCCGCTCATGTCCGCGCCGGCGCTGAAGGCGCGCTCGCCGGCACCGGTGAGGACGACGCAGCGGCAAGTCCCGCGCTCGAGCTCGTCCCACAACCGCGCCAGGTTCGTCATCATCTGCCGCGACATCGCGTTGAGTCTGGCCTGGTTGTCGATGGTGACGATCACGACGTGCGGGCCGTGCGCGCGAGCCCGTATCTCCATGTCAGTCGGCCTGTAGTCCCGGGACGACGACGACCTTGCCGTACGCCCGGCGCTCGGTCAAGAGCCGGATCGCCTCGACGCTTTTCTCGAGGGGGAGACGGTGCGAGATGCACGGCCGGAGCTTGCCGGCCTCGTACCATTGGAATAGCTCGTCGACCGACCTGTGCAGCTTGTCGGGCGCGTGCCAGCGGAAGTAGCGCAGCGAGCTGCCCAGCGCGGCGCGGTTCTTGACCAGGAGCCGGTTCGCCGGGATGTTCTGGACCCCGCCGACGAAGCCCACTACCAGAATCCGGCCACCCCAGCCGAGCGCCGACAGCGCCGCGTCGAAGAGGCCGCCGCCCACCGGATCGAAACACACGTCGGCGCCCTTGCCATCCGTCAGTGCCATCACCCGCTCGGTGAGCTTCTCTGTCGTGTAGTTGACGAGGTCGTCAGCCCCGCGCTCGCGGGCCACGGCGAGCTTCTCCGGGGTGCTGGCCGCCGCGATGACGCGCGCGCCCATCGCCTTGCCGATCTCGACCGCCGTGAGGCCGACGCCGCCGGCGGCACCCAGGACGAGCAAGGTCTCGCCGGCCTCGAGGCGGCCCTGCCAGCGGATCGCCACGTGACTCGAGATGTACGCGACCGGAAAAGCGCCGGCCTCCTCGAAGCTCATGCCGGCCGGGATGGGGAACGTCTCGGACTCGGGAGCGACCGCCATCTCGGCGAGGCCGCCGTAGGCGAGAATGGCCATCACGCGGTCGGCGGGCTTGAGCCGCGTGACGCCCTCGCCGCATGCGGACACGACGCCCGCCGTCTCGAGCCCTGGGCTGAAGGGCAGCGCGGGCCGCGTCTGGTAGCGCCCGGCGGTCATCAGGGCATCGGCATAGTTCACCGCCGTCGCCTTCACGGCGATCAGCACCTCACCCGGCCCCGGGTTTGGCGCCGCGACCTCCTCGACCCGGAGATCGTCCACCTCTCCCCACGCTCGGCAGACCACGGCCCGCATTACGGGCTCGTGGCGAGATATTGGGGCGGGCGGCGCGCCTTGGTTGCCTGCTCGAACGCGTAGGCAAGCTTGACGAGTGTCGGCTCGCTCCAGGCGCGCCCCATGAACGTGATCCCGACCGGGAGGCCCATCGTGGAACCCGCCGGCACGCTGATGAGCGGATAGCCGACCAGTGCCGCGCTCTTGGCGCTGCTGCCACGGAACTGATCGCCATTGACGAGGTCGACCGGCCACGCCGGCGTAGTCGTCGGCGCGACCAGAGCGTCGAGCCGGTGCTCACCCATGACGACGTCGAAGCCTTCCCGCCCGGCCAGGCGGCGGCACTTCTCGAGGGCCTCCAGGTATTCGGCCTCGCCGAGCCCCCCCTTGGCCTGCGCACGGACCAGCAGCTCCTGACCGAAGAACGGCAGGTTCTCGCCGGCGCTCCGTTTGTTGAACTCGATGATATCGTCGAGCGTCCGCACCGGCCCCCCCGGGGTCAGGCCGGCCAGGTACGCGTTCACGCCCGCCTTGAACTCGTAGAGCAGCACGATGATCTCGGCGGCCGTGAGGGCGACGCGATCGAAGTTGGGGATCTTGACGGGATCGATGACGACCGCGCCACGATCGCGCAGGACGTCGATGGCCTGGTTGGCGACGGCGTCGGCCTTGGGGCTGTAGCCGAAGTATTCGTCCCGGGGCACTCCGATGCGGGCGCCACGCAGCCCGTTGGGATCGAGGAATTGCGTGTAGTCTGGCCGTGACTGACCCGCGCTCGCCTGCGTGGCGGCGTCCCGTGGGTCCACGCCGACGAGCGCCCCCAGGACCGCGGCGGCATCGGCGACCGTGCGTCCGAAGGATCCGACGGTGTCCTGGGTCGCGGAGATGGGAATGACGCCGGCGCGGCTGGTGAGCCCGACCGTCGGCTTGATGCCCACCACTCCGTTGACGCCCGAGGGGCAGATGATCGACCCATCCGTCTCGGTGCCGAGCGCCACCGCCACGAGATTCGCCGCCACGGCGATCGCCGAGCCGGAGCTGGAACCGCACGGCGTCCGATTGAGCGCGTAAGGGTTTCGCGCCTGACCGCTCCGCGCGCTCCAGCCGCTGGAAGCCGGCGTCGACTTGAAATACGCCCATTCGCTCATCGACGCCTTGCCGAGGATGACGGCGCCCGCCTGTCTGAGTCTCTGGGCGATGGTGGAATCCTCGCGCGGCCGGGCCCCCAGCAACGCGAGCGCCCCGGCGGTCGTCTCCATCTTGTCCGCCGTGGCGATGTTGTCCTTGAGCAGGACGGGAATGCCGTGGAGCAGGCCCCGCGGGCCCCGGGCGCGCCGCTCCCCGTCGAGCGCCCGGGCGATGGCGATCGCGTCGGGATTGATCTCCTGGACCGAGCGGAGCATGGGGCCACTCCGGTCGATCGCCTGGATTCGCCGCAGATAGATCCGCACCAGCGACTCACTGTCGAGGCGTCCGGCGTGCATCGCCACCTGAAAATCGACGATGGTGGCCTCTTCGACGTTGAAATCAATCCGAGACCCGCTGAGAGAGGCGCAGGCCCCGAGCAACGGCACGCTCAGTCCGGCCGCGAGCATTCCTCCGGCCCGCACGAAGTCCCTGCGGGTCGAGGCCGCGCCTCCAGCGACATCACTCATGACATTCCCCCCCAAGCCCACGAAGTGTGGGCCGCGGTCACGATAATATCCATTAGTCGCTGCGCAGTCATCAGCACCCGCTGCGATGAGAGCGAAACGACCCGCACACCCGCCAGCTCGTCGACGCCTTCGGTCCGCGACAAACCGATTCCCTGACTCCTTGGCAGAAATCTGTCAGAAGCCTGGAACGGCTGAGCCACCCTGTCCAGTCTCTGGCCAGCTCCTCGCCCCCCGAGCTTCCGGCAACTCCCCGAGAAATCGGAAGAAACTCTTCCCGTGAGACCCTGGCATTCGCCGTGCACCACATGGGCGCTGGGGACAACGAACCGTGGGTTCAGGTATCGATCAGACGGAGCGCCCAATGACACGATGGATCGTGACCGGCCTCGCCGCCCTCGTACTCGTCGGGACGACTGTGGCTTTCGCAGAACCCCCGTCCACACCATCGGGTCCACCGGCGACCCCGGCGACGTCTTCGCCGGGCGCGTACGACTCGTTGTCGCCGGGGAACAAGCGGATCGCGACGGCGCTCTTCGACGCCCAGAAGACGTCGACCACCGGCACGCCGACGCTGACGCTGGATCAGATCGCGCGAGAGCGCCGAAGCGGAAAGAGCTGGGGCGATGTCTTCCAGGCCATGAAGTCGCAAGGCCTGATCCAGGCCGAGACCCTCGCCCAAGTCATCGGCCGCTACGACCGCGCCCGTCACTCGCGCAGCTGAGACTCCGGTCCGCCGTCGAGATCTGCTGCTCACCCCGGCGATGACTGGACCGCGGTGCGCCTGGCGACGACCACTCAGCGAGCCCGCGCGCCTTGCCCCGACAACTCTCGTGCACATGCTCGAGAGTTGTCGCTCGATTCCTGCTGAAGAAGCGGCACGAACCGGAGGGCGAGCGTCTCGCCCACCACTTGGTGGCCGGCGGAATTCAGATGCCCATCCCTCTGGAAGAACGGGCGCTCGCCTCGGTGCCGGGCGCCGCGAAGCGGCGTCAGAGCCTCTACGTGCGGAATCTCCTCACGCTCGAACCAGGAGACAAGCTGTTGCTCGATGGCGTCGAGGCCTGAATGAGCCGACTCCTCGGGGCGTAACACCTGGCTTCTCTCGGGAATCACCAGCACGACCAACTGCGCGCCCAGGTTGCGCGCGTCCTTTCGCGCGATCAGCAGCAACTGCTCAGTGAGCCTGAGTGGGCGTGACACCCCCTCCACGACGGGGGACGACGGCTCGAGCAGACCTACCTGACTCAGCAGAGGTCGCGAGAGCAGCGCTTTGAGCCGCGATACAGACAGTGTGTAGAGGTGGCTGATGCTGGCCAGCCAGACCTTGGTGCCCAGCCAGAGACGCCGGCCGAACGAGAAGCGATGTTCGGCCAACCTGACTCCACTGGTGTCTTCCGTGACGAGCGGCAATCGAACGTTGTCCGAGAGGTCGTTACCCGGATAGAGCCCGAGTACTATCCAGCAGGGCCGCACGCGCGCACCGTAACGCCGAAGCATGAGCACCTCTTGGTGCGTTCCGTACGCCGAGACCGCCAGGTTGATGACCTCGAAGCGTCGGTCGGGCAGAAGGCGCTCCAGTTCCCGCCGGAGCACCGCTCCGTACGTCTCTTCGTAGCCGACCTGGAGCCCTTCCGTTTGACTGTCTCCAATGAGCAGGATCCGCGTGACACCCGGTGCGGGGCTAGGATCGGGAATCGGACCGCGAAAGCCCCAAGCGTTGTAGGCCACGTCAACGGAGTACTCGTCCTCCTTCGCGTAGAGGAATCGGGCGAATGGGCGATTGACGAAGTAGAGCTGGTCGTCTAGCTGGATATGCTGGAGCGGCTGCGGAGCCACGAATCGGATGCCGAGCTCGGCGATCAGCACCGCCACGACGACACCGATGGTGAGGGCGACGAGACGGCCTGCGACGGTCCCCACGCGCACTGCCTCGCGATTCTCTCCAGTGGCTGTCACGATCCGCCAACCCGTGAGCATCGCTCACCGGCCACGAATGCCAACCGATCCTATCCCGTTGGTCCCGCGGGAGACAACCCCGGATAGAAACGGGTTGACGTGGCCCGGTCGAGCCCTCCTGGAGCCAGAGGGGAATTCGGCAGTAGCCGGCACGAGGTGAGTATCGTAAACTGCGGCGGAAGCCCATGCGCTCGCTGAGTGTCGACGAGATAGCCCACCGAGTCCGTCAGTTTTACGAAGCGTGTTCGTTCCCGGGTTACGAGGAGGTCGAGACGCCATTCACCTGGCCGAGAAGACCGGGCGCGGCGTCTACACGCAACTCCTGGATCGGCAGCTGCCCTGGTCGGCGCGGGTCCGGGACTCTCTTCATCCTGACCGGACGCCGAACGTGAGCCGATGATCGCCAAGGTGCGAGCCCGGCTGCTCATCGCCACCGAGCTCGTCAGCTTCTTCTGGGCGGTCCGTCTGTGGTGGCTGATCCCGATGGTGCTCATTCTGCTCGCAAGCTCGCTCATGCTCATTCTCGCCAATCCTCGGATGGGTGTGGGCCCGGTGGACCCTCATCGCTCGCGCCATCGGAGACCTGCAGGCGCGGCTGCTCTTGCTCATCGTGTATTTCATCGTCGCGCCACCCTTCGCGGTCGGCGCGCGACTGCTGGGCGGGCGGTTCGGGGCCGTCCCCCACGGCGGAGCCGGGTTCTGGACGGAGCGGCCGCCGACGGAGAACACGCTGCCGGTGGCCAGCCGGCAGTACTGACGCCGGGATGTACATCCTGGGAATTTCCTGCTTCTTTCACGACGCGGCCGCCGCCCTCCTCCGTGACGGCCAGCTGGTAGCGGCGGTAGAAGAGGAGCGCTTCACCCGCAAGAAGCACGACCCCGACTTTCCGTCCAACGCGATTCGCCACGTGTTGGCGGCCGCCGGCATCGAATCCGCCGATCTCGACTATGTCGTCTTCTTCGAGAAGCCCTTTCGCAAGTTCGAGCGGATCCTGATGACCGCGCTCGGGACCTATCCTCGAGGGGCGCGCGTCTTCCGCAGCGCCATGACGACCTGGCTCACCGACAAGCTCTGGGTAAGCGCGCTCATCGCCGAGCGCGTCGGGGTTCCGCGCGACAAGATCCTCTTCTCCGAGCATCACCTCTCGCACGCCGCCAGCGCGTTCTTCTGCTCACCCTTCGAGGAGGCGGCGTTGATGACGGTGGACGGCGTCGGGGAGTGGGCCACCGCGACGGTGGGCCGCGGGAGAGGCACCGACCTCCAGCTCACGCGGGAGGTGCGGTTCCCGCACTCCATCGGGCTGCTCTACTCGACCTTTACGGCCTTCCTCGGCTTCGAGGTCAACGAGGGCGAGTACAAGGTCATGGGGATGGCGCCCTACGGGCACCCCCGCTACGTCGACGAGGTGCGGAAGCTCGTGCAGATGGCGGGGGACGGAAGCTTTCGCCTGGACCTCGACTACTTCACGTTCCACCGTTCGACGACGCTGCCGTACGGGCGGCGCTTCCTGGAGCTCTTCGGCGAGCCCCGCCCGGTCGACGCGCCGTTCTTTACGGAGGCGTCCGGCTATCCGTCGTACTTCGGCCCCAGGCCCGCAGACTACGGCGAGCAAGCGCGGAGCAACCAACACTATGCCGACATCGCCGCCAGCATTCAGGTCGTCACCGAGGAGCTCGTCGTCAACATGGCGCGGGCGCTCCAGCGCGAGACCGGGCTCACCCAGCTCTGCCTGGCCGGAGGGGTAGCGCTCAACAGCGTCGCCAACTGGCGGATCCTGCGCGAGACAGGGTTCCGCGAGATGTACGTGCAGCCGGCGGCGGGAGACGCGGGCGGGGCCGTCGGCGCTGCCCTCTATGTCTATCACTCGCTGCTCGGCAAGCCCCGCTCGTTCATCATGGAGCACGCGTTCTGGGGGCCGAGCTACGGCGAAGACGAAGTTCGCGCCTTCCTCGATGAGGAAGGCATCGCCTACGAGCGGCTCGACGAAGACACCCTCCTCGCGCGGACCGCTGAGGCACTTGCCGAGGGCGCAGTGGTCGGATGGTTCCACGGCCCCGCCGAATGGGGACCGCGCGCGCTCGGCCACCGATCGATCCTGGCCGACCCTCGGCGGGCGGAGATGAAGGAAGTCGTGAACACCAAGATCAAGTACCGGGAGCCGTATCGACCCTTTGCTCCGTCGATGCTCGCGCCCGCCGTGCAGGAGTTCTTCGACGCGCCCGGCGTCGAGCGGCAGTACCCGAGCCGTTTCATGCTGCTGGTCGTCCCTGTCAAGCCCGCCCGGCGCGACACGATCTCCGCCGTCACCCACGTCGACGGCACCGGTCGGCTCCAGACCGTGATCCGCGACGGCAACGAGCGATACTACGACCTGATCGAGCGGTTCCGCATGGTGACCGGGGTGCCGGCGTTGCTGAACACGTCGTTCAATTTGCGCGGCGAGCCGATCGTCAACACTCCCCGCGAAGCATACACGACGTTCCGGCGCAGCCAGCTCGACGCGCTCGTCCTCGAGAACTGCCTGGTGAGGAAGGCCGGCGGCCGGCGGCGCTGACCGCTCGCGGTCGTCCGCCGGCCGGCGCTCAGTACGCGTTGCGGTTGATGCGGAACCCGTACCAGAGCGTCTGGATGAGAATCTTCAGATCGAAGCCCAGGCTCCAGCGCTCGATGTAATAGAGGTCGCACTCGATCCGTTTCTCGATCGACGTGTTCCCTCGCCACCCGTTGATCTGGGCCCACCCGGTGATGCCGGCCTTCACCTTGTGGCGGAGCATGTAGCCGGGCACCCGGCGCCTGAACTCCTCTACAAAGCTCGGGCGCTCCGGGCGCGGACCCACGAGGCTCATCTCGCCCCGCAACACGTTGAAGAGCTGCGGCAGCTCGTCGAGGCTCGTGCGCCTCAGGAAGGCGCCCAGTCCGGTGCGGCGCGGGTCGTCCGGGCGGGCCCAGACGGGTCCGGTCTCCGCCTCGGCGTCCACCCCCATCGTCCGGAACTTCAGCATGCGGAAGCGCCGGCCATCGACGCCCATCCGCTCTTGCCGGTAGAGGACGGGCCCCGGCGAGGTGAGCTTGAGCGCCACCGTGACGGCCAGCATCGCGGGTGCGGCCAGTGCCAGCGCAAGCGCGCCGAAGACCAGATCGAACGCCCGCTTGAGGACGCGGTTCCACCCGCTGAGCGGCGACTCCCGCAGATGGATGAAGGGGACCGTCTCGAACTCCTCCACCCCCCCGCGCACGGGGACGAGGCCGAAGACGTCCGGCACCAGGTGAATCGCGACCGAGTCGTCGCCGATGCCGGTCAGCACGGTGGTGAGCCGCGAATAGTCGGCGTGCGGCAGCGCGATGAACACGATGTCCACCGGCTGCCGGTCGAGCACCGTGCGAACGTCCTCGATGCCGCCGAGCCAGCGTACGTTGTCGAGGACCTCGCGCTTGTCGCTCAGCAGGCCGAGCACGCGGATGCCGACGTCCGGTCTCCGCCGGAGCACCCGCAGCACCTCGGCGGCGGGCTCGCCGCCGCCCACGACGATCGCGTACCGCTGATTGTAGCCCTGTCGGCGCGCGAATCGGAGCGCCTCGCGGAAGGCCGCGCGCGCCAGGCTCACCGCCACGATGGACTGGGCCAGGAAGAGCAGGATGACGAGCCGCGAGTACTCGTACCCGCGGAAGGCGAAGGTCATGATCGCGATGAGCACGAGGGCGCCGAGGGTCGAGGCCTTGGCGACGTCGAGCCACTCCGAGACTCGGGAGCCGAGGCGGTTGGGCCGGTAGAGATCGAAGGCACGGAACGCGACACCCCAGACGAGCAGGATCGGCACGAGCTGCCGCGCATAGTCCCGGAACGGTGGCACATCGGCGACGGGCACCAGATGGAACCGGATCACGTAGGCGGACACCCAGCAGATCGCGATCAGGCAGAGGTCACCGGCGAGGGCCAGATGCTCGAAGAGGCGCGACCGGGTCTTCAGCACGCCGGCCTCGCGTGGAACTCGTGCCAGCGCGCGCCGATGTAGTCGCGCAGACGCTGCTTGAAGACCGGCCGGTCGAAGGACTCGGCGCGCGCACGCAGGGCCTTGCCGTCGAACCGCTCCGCCGCGCCCTCGAATCGCGCGATGGCCTCGACGAGGGCGTCGACCGACTGCTCTGAGAAGAACACGGCCGTCGGTGCCCGGTCAGGGGTGCCGAGCCCGACCATCGTCTCGAGCGCGCCGCCGCGCGCGAGCGCGATCGTGGGCCGTCCGGCCGCGGCCGCTTCCAGCGGCGCGATCCCGAAGTCCTCGACGGCCGGGAACAGAAGCGCGCGGCAGCGAGCGTAGAGCCCGGCGACCTCGGCATCCGGACGCCACCCGAGGAAGGTCACCGTCGGTCCGGCGAGGGCGCGCAGGCGGGCCTCTTCGGGGCCGGTTCCGACGACGACGAGACGGCGGCGCAGGCGGGTGGCCGCGCCGACCGCGAGGTCGACGCGCTTGTACGGCACGAGCGCTCCCACGACGAGATAGTAGTCGGCGGCGGTGTCCGTGATCTCGAAGCGCTGGACGTCGACCGGCGGAGGGATCACGTCTGCCGGACGGTCGTAGGCCCGGCGGATCCGATCGGCGATATGCCGGGAGATCGCGACGAACCGGTGCACGCCGGCCGTGCGCCGGTCCCACCGCCTGAGGGCCGCCGCCAGCGGGGGCACGAGCACGCGCGCGGCCGGGCCGCGGCCCGGCCCGAAGTAGTCGTCGTAGCGGTCCCAGACGTAGCGCATCGGGGAAAAGCAGTAGCACACATGGAGCGCGCGGGGGGCCACGCGCACGCCCTTGGCGACGCAGTGGCTCATCGACACGACGAGGTCGTAGCCGGAGAGGTCGAACCGGCTGATCGCGAGCGGGAACGCGGGCAGGTAGTACCGGTAGCGGGCGGCGGCCCGGGGCAGACGCTGGACGAACGACGTCTCGATGCGCCGGTTTTCGATCACCGGCGTCACGCTGCCGGGGACGTGCAGGAGCGTGAAGAGCGGCGCCTCCGGGAAGAGTTCACAGAGCACCTCGAGACAGCGCTCACCGCCCCGCATCCCCGTCAGCCAGTCGTGGACGAGGGCGACCCGCGCGCCCTCGGCGGGTTCAGCTTCAGCTACTGCGGGCGAGACTTGACTCGCCGTCGCCAATACTCGAGGAGGTCGGTGAGCGTCTGCTCGAGCGGAATCACCCCGCGCCATCCGAGCGCTCGCTCGATCTTCTCACCACAGCCGCGCAGGACCGGTACGTCGGAGGGCCGGAGCCGCGCCGGGTCCTGGCGGATCTCGATGTGCGACAGCGTCGACTGCCCGATCAGGAAATTCAGCATCCGCTCGATCGACCAGTCGACACCGGAGCAGAGGTTGTACACCTCGCCCGGCGTGCCCCGCTCGAGCAAGAGCCAGTAGCCGCGCACGATATCGCGCACGTCCGAGAAATCGCGCGTGGGCTTGAGATCGCCGACCTGCACGATGGGTTCGCGCAGCCCGGCCTCCATCTCGGCGATCTGCTTCGCGAAGTTGGAGGTGGCGAAGGTTTCGCCTCGACGGGGTCCCGTGTGGTTGAAAGCCCGCGCCCGCACGATGTGCATGTCATAGCTCTTGAAGTATTGCCAGCCCATCAGATCCTGCGTCACCTTGCTCACCGCGTACGGCGAGAGCGGACGCAACGGGTTCGTCTCCCGGATCGGCAGCTCGTCGGGATAGACGAGCCCGTACTCCTCGCTCGAGCCGATCACGAGGAAGCGCGCGGACGATCCGAGCTGCCGCATCGCCTCGAAGAGGTTCATCTGGCAGATGGCGTTGGTCCACAGCGTCTCCGACGGCGTCTGCCACGACGCCGCCACGAAGCTCTGGGCCGCCAGGTGAATGATGCAGTCGGGCCGCGCCTGCTCGAGGATCGCGCGCACGGAGAGCAGATCACGCAGGTCGGACTCGACCAGGGTGATCCGCTCGCGCAAGGGCTCGATGTGCTCGCTCTTGCTCCGCCAACGAAGCGCTCCGATCACTTCGGCGCCGCGCTCGAGAGCGAGCTCGGTGAGGTGGCTGCCCACGAAGCCTGTGATGCCGGTGATCAAGAGGCGCATCGCACGTATCCTACTATAGCCTCCCCACTCGCGATAAATCGAGTCACGGGTCAGGACCGAGGCGCGATCGCAGCGGGCGCGTCTCCGCGGAGGATCGCCCGCCGGAGCGACCGGCGGAGCGGAAGGGGAAGCGCCAGCGCGCAGAGCGGCTTGACCAGGAAGATCGCGCACCAGGGCGCGTAGGTCCCGCTGCGCAACGCCGTGAGCTTCGCCGCCAGCTCGTCCCGGATCCGGGTGCTCTCGCGCGCGTTCGAGAGCCGTCCGGGAGCGAGCCGCCGCAGCACGAGGGGCTCGGACAGGTTCGCGAGCCTGGTGAGGCGGCTCATCCTGAGCCAGAGGTCGTAGTCTTGGGCGACGACAAAGCGCTCGTCGTACCAGCCGCTCGCGTCCAGAACCGCCCGCCTGAACATCACCGACGAGTGCGTGAAGGGGTTCTTCCGGATCAGGAGTCGACGGACGGCGTGATCGTCGGCGGGTGGGGTGATCGTCCGGAGGACGGCGCCGGACGCGGAGATCTCGCGGCACGCGGTCCCGAGAAGCCCGACATCGGGATGGGCATCCAGGAAGGCCACCTGGCGGGCGAGCCGATCGGGGAGGGCGACGTCGTCGCCGTCCATGCGCGCGATCAGCGCTCCCTGCGACAGGCGGAGCGCATGATTCAGCGCCGGCGTCTGGCCCGACTGGGGCTGGCGGGTCACGCGGAGTCGCGGGTCGTGGAATCGTCGGAGGATTTCGGGTGTGGCGTCGATCGAGCCATCGTCGATCACGACGAACTCGAAGTCGCCGAACGTCTGCCCGAGGACGCTCTCGACGGCCTCGCTGAGCCACGACTCCGCGTTGTACACGGCCATGACGACGGAGACGCCGGACATCACCGCTCCCGGCGCCCGCCGTTCATCGCTTTACGGCGACGAACAGGATCATGTGGCCGAAGGCCGCAAGCCCCGGTCGCGTGTAGAGAACCCGTCTGAGGATGCGGCCGACCACCGAGCGCGCGGCGGGCGGGCCGGGAGCTCTACCGGCTGGAGCCGTGGTGGGTGCCGGGCGGCGGCGGACCGCGCGGACCAGCCCGCGCAGCCAGGCCGCCGGCAGTCGAGCGGGATCGTAAGGCGTCGCGCGCAGCACGCGGAAGCCGTTTTCTTCGATGAAGGTCTGCGCCTCCGTCCGGGTGAGAACGAACTGGTAAAACTGCCCGCCCGCCTCCCGGAGTCGTTGATTCCGTCGCCGGATCCAGCGGGAGCCGAGCCACCTCGCCGCGTTGACGTACGGCACGGAGAGCACCAGGGTACCGCCGAGTCGCAGGACGCGGTGGGCCTCACGCAGGATCGCGGCCGGCCCGTCCGGGTCGTGCTCGACGACGCCGAGCGAGACGTACACGTCGAAAGCGCCTGAGCGGAAACCGAGCTCACGCAGGTCCATCGCCGACAGCGGGATGCCCGGGGTCCAGGCGCGTCCGGCGCGGAGCGGATCGATCCCCCAGTCCACGCCGACCGCGCGATACCCTCGACGACGGAGCAACACGACGTACTGGCCCACGCCGCAGCCGGCTTCCAGCACCCGCCCACCGTCCGACGGGATGTTCTGGAGGATCAGGGTGGTGAGCGGCGATCGTTCGGCCGAGCGGGCGAGCGCCGCCGGCGACTGGACACCCCAGTGCTCGGCCCAGAACTCCCTCGTCGCCGACCGCGCGTAGTAAGCGAGCGGCAAGGGTCAGCTCGCGCCGGTCGTGACGGCCCTCGACCTCGCGACCCGCCGGAGGAGATCGATCTCGCGGGCGACCAGCGCGGAAAGATCGTAGTGGGTCACTACCCGCTGTCGCGCGCGGCCGCCGAGGTCCTCGGCCAAGCGGCGCTGGCCGAGGACCTGCTCGAGCCGGGCCGCGAGGGCGCCGGCGTCATGGGGATCGAAGAGGAGCCCCGCGTCGCCGTCGGCGAGGACCGAACGGTTGGCGCCGATGTCGGAGGCTACGCAAGGCAGACCGCAGCTCATCGCCTCGAGCAGCACCTTGGAGTGTCCCTCGGTGAAGGACGGGAGCACGAACACGTCGGCCGCGCCGTAGAAACGCGGGAGCTCGCGGTGGTCCACGCTCGGCACGAGCTCCAGGCGAACGCCGAGCTCCACGGCCGCGGCGTGCAACCGCTCGCGGAGCGGACCGTCGCCGACGAACGTGAGACGGGCCTCGAGCCGCGGCGCGAGCTTGGCGGCAGCCGCGACGAGCGTCTCGAGATTCTTCTCGGGAGAGAGGCGACCGACATAGAGGACGCGCGTGTCGACCTCCGGGGCTCGGACGTCGGGAGCGAAGCGCGTGGTGTCCACCCCATTGGGGATGAGGTGGATCGCCGCCGGGTCGCCGACGCGTCGCTCGACATCGGCCTTGAGCTCCGGCGTGGGAACGATCACGGCGTCGGCGTACCGGAGGCCGAGCGACTCTACCCGTGCCCGGAGGCCTCCGCTCAACCGCGAGCGGCGCAGGTGTCGGGACGGGAACCCGTACGTCGTGACGAACGGAACGCCGAAGCGCCACTTCGCCGCAAGCGCGGGGATGACGCCCGTCATCTGGAACACGCGGAGCACGGAGCAGCCGCGGAGCTCCCGCCGGTACCGGAGCGGCATGACGAAGGCATACGCCCACGGATGCCAGCGCGTGGCGGCCAGGAGCCGCACCGAAGCGCGCACCTGTGCATCGTCCGTATAATCCTCGAGCGACTCCACGCGATAGCTGAAATAACGGATCTCGTCGAAGGCACGCGCATAGGGCTTCAGGTAGCCGTCGATGAACCGAGAATGCTGACCGGCCCGGGCAAGCTCGCCGAGCCCGCCCCGGATCTCGGGCAGCAGGCCGAGGATCATCCGACGATCCTCACCCGCATCTTCGCGCGACGACGCGGAAGCCGATGCTCTCCGTGGGGCGTCGCAGGGCCGCCTGCCGTTTCCACGCGCTCATCCAGCGGTACGCGGGCAACGACAGGCCGCCCACCATGTCGATGACGCCGGCCCACGCGGTGTCGTACACGACGGGCATCACCGCTCCGTCGGGAGCGAAGCCGCCCGCTCGCAGCTCGGCGAGGAACTCGTCCTCGCTGTACTCGACCTTGTGATCGGGATCGGAGAACGCGAACAAACCGGCCTCGCGGAGACGCCGTCGCCACGCCGTCTCCCGGTTCGGACCGGAGATCAGGAGCCGGCCGTCGGGCTTCAGCACGCGGGCGATCTCGCGAAGGACCTGCCGCCGCGGCTCGAGGTGCTCGATCACGTCGAGAAAGAGCACGGCGTCGAAGCTCGAATCCCGAAACGGGAGGCGCCCGGTGATGTCGAGGGCGAACAGGCGGAGGTTACCGCAGGCCGTGCGGCGCGCCTCGTCCGCGGCGATGCCGAGCGCGGCCCGATCGTAGTCGACGGCCACCACGTCGCGGACACACCGGGCGGCGACCAGAGCGTGGGCGCCGTTCGAGCATCCCAGATCCAGGATGAGGTCGCTCGGCTTCAGGTGCTCGACGTACCAGTGATGCCAGGGCGCGTCGCCCAGGTGCTTGGGGTGCACGGCGTGCGAGCTCTTTCCGGTGTAGCGCGTGAGCCGGACGGCGACGGCCGGGCCGCGGCGGTTCAGAAGGTCGAGGGCGGCGACGAGGGGACGCGGCCAGCGCGCGCTCATGCGCCCGGCCTGCGGTCCGCGCCGCGAGCCCGCCACTCGTCGAGAACTTCCTCGTAGAGGCGTGCGGTGGCGGCGGCGCAGAGGTCCCACCGAAACAAGCGGTCGACGCGCTCCCGGTTCGCCGTCCCGAACTTGCGCCGCAGATCCGGCTCCGACGCGAGACGCAGAACGCTCCGGACGAACGCGCCGCGATCAGCCGGGTCGCAGACGAAGCCGCCTTCGCCGTCGCCGACGAGCTCTGGCAGCGAGCCCCGGTTGGAGACGATCACCGGGAGCGCGCACGACATCGCTTCGACCACCACCAGCCCAAATCCCTCCATGAGGGAAGGAAAGACCAGCAGATCAGCGAGCCTATAGTAGGCGACCTTCTCGGCCTCGGGGAGATGGCCGGTGAAGAGAACGTGCCGCTCGAGCCCGAGCCGCCGCGCCTGCCGCTGGAGCCGCGCCAGACGCGGGCCCGAGCCCGCGACGACGAGCCGCACATCAGGCCGCTCGCGCGCCACCTCCGCCCAGGCGTCGAGGAGGAAGGAGAGGTTCTTCCGCGCTTCGAGCCCTCCCACGAAGAGGGCAACGACCTTCCCGTCGAGCCCCAGCCGCTGCACCAGCGCCTCGGGCTTCGGCGCAGGCCGGAAGCGGCTCTCCACGCCGTAGTAGACCACCCTCAGCTTCTCGGCGGGGACGTCGAGCGCCTGCGACGCCTGTCGCTTCGCGAACTCGCTCCCGACCACGACCCGCTCGACCCCCCGCATCACCCGTCCTTCGATCAGCGCGTTCAGGCGCCCGTCGTCGAGGTGATGGTGGTGCGCGACGATGGGGACGTCCAGCCGGTAGCGGCGGCGGGCGCGCAGGGCCGCCGGACCGATGTAGCGGAGAGAGTGGACGCGGAGGACATCGAACCGGGTCGCGTCGTGGACGCGCTTGATGAAGGGCGGCAGCAACAGTGCTGCCACCGGCCAGCGGAGCCCGCGGCCGATCGGCAGCCGGTGGACGATCCAGTTCGCCACGCCCTCGGGCAGGCGCTTGTGCCGGGCGAGCAGGATGTCGAAGACCATGCCGCGGTCCGCCAGCGCGCGGAGGATCTCGCGCTCGTAGACCTCGCCGCCGAGCCGCGCCTCCGGATCGAGCCCGCAGTGCGGGGTGCAGACGCGCATCGGCTCAGCGAACCTCCCTGAGCATCGTCGCGTAGCGCTCCGCATCGAACACAGCTTCCAGGAACAGCGGCCCGCTCCGCCAGTCCCAACGCCGGAGGGCGGTGACGAAGGCGGCTTCGTCCTTCACCTGCTCGGCTGGACAGTCGAGCGCCTCGACCGCCCTGAACCACGAGGGCCGCGCGATCGTCGTCGCGCGGCGGCTCGCGCCGACTACCGAGGTCGCGCCGGCGACGCTGCCGTAGCGCCCGTCCGAGAGCAGGAGAAAGAGGACGGGGAGGGCTTCGGCGACGGCGAGCTTCAGATCGGCGGCGTACATCGCCGCGCCGCCGTCACCCACGACGCACACTGTCGGAGCCGTGCGGTCGGCGAGCGCCGCGGCGATCGCGCTCGGGAGCGCGGTGCCCATCGAGCGGCCGTTGGCGCTACAGAGAAACGCGGCGGCCGACCTTGCTCGCCACACGTGCTCCGCCACGGTACAGAAGTAGCCGGTGTCGACGACCAGGCAGCCGATCGCCGGAAGCTCTTGCTCGAGCTGCCGGTACAGGGCCCCTGGCAGCCAGTCCTCTCCGGCAAGGTGGCGGCGAACGCCGGCGGTCGCCTCGAGCACCTGCTCGCGTCCCCATTCCTTGTCGCTCAGCGCCTCCAGAACGTCGTGAAAGCTCTCGTCGACGCCGGCGCGCCAGAGGCACGCAGGCGCGAAGCCATCCGCCGTATGGCCGGCGACGACGTCCACGATCGCGAGCTCGCACGGAAATGGCTTCGCGCTGAGGACCTCCAGGTTTCGCAGAGCGAGACCGACCACGAGATCAGCCGCGGGGAGAATGCGTGCTTCCGGCGAGAGCGCCCGGCCGTCGCCGGTGAAGACGCCCGCCGCAAACGGCGCCGTCTCGTCCAGGACGCCCTTGGCCGCGAGCGTCGTGAAGACGGGGATCCGGAGATCCGCCAGGTGCGCCCCCCACGATCGGCGCCCCGCGAGTGCGCCGGCGATGACGACCGGTCGGTTCGAGCGCGCCAGCAGACCGCGCAGCTCCG
>WNGA01010441.1_pt1 | contig 22027 bp, 13 predicted proteins | sample 5400061 | NCBI WGS metagenome assembly WNGA01 (sample SAMN13153366, study PRJNA577476) | soil metagenome | isolation source: 100 cm soil or saprolite under grassland replicate 2 | place: USA:California | collected 2016-06-15
AGAAGCTGAGCCTGCACGCCCGGGTCACGCTGCTCACCGCCGTCGCGGTCGGCCTGGCGGTGGCGTTCGTCAGCCTGGCCGCTTACCTGACCGTGCGGCAGCAGCTCTACCGCAACCTCGACGACAACCTGCTCGACCGCGCGCGGGGTGCCGCGGCCCAGGACTACCTGACCGATCCGCTCACGATCCAGCAGGTGCCGTTCGGCGCGTTCGGCGCGGGCGACATCCTGGTCGGCCTGCTCGTGTTCGACGAACGCAGCGTGTACACCTCCCTCGAGGCACCCGAGCCGCCGATCGGCACGGCGGAGCTCGCGGTGGCGGCCGGGGACTCCGTCGAGTCGGTTCGGACCGCGACGGTGCGCGGGCACTCGTACCGCGTCGTCGCGGTCCCGGTGCCCGGCGGCGACGGGCGAGCACTCGTACTCGGGCAGTCCCTCGGCCCCACGAACCGGACCCTGCACAACCTGGGCGTGGTGCTGTGGGCGATCGGCGCGATCGGCGTGATCGTGGCCGCGCTGGCCGGCAACGCGGTCGCCCGGTCCGGTCTGCGTCCCGTCGGGGAGCTCACCGGCGCGGCCGAACGGATCGCCCGGACCCAGCGGCTGGAACCGATACCGGTGGCCGGCAACGACGAGATCGCGCGGCTGTCGCAGGCGTTCAACGCGATGCTCGGCGCGCTCGCGCAGTCCCAGGAACGCCAGCGCCGGCTGGTCGGCGACGCCGGGCACGAGCTGCGCACCCCGCTGACCAGCATCCGCACCAACCTCGACCTGCTGGTCCAGGCCGACCAGCGCGGCGGCCTGTCCGCGCAGAACCGCGCCGAGCTGATGGCCGACGTCCGCGCCCAGATGGACGAGCTGTCCGCGCTGATCGGCGACCTCACCGAGCTGGCCCGCGACATGCCGGCCGCGCGCGCCTTCGAACGGGTCGAGTTCATGAACGTGGTCGAGGACGCCATCACCCGGGTACGACGACGCGCCGGCGTGCAGTGGGACGTGCGGCTGATGCCGTTCCCGGTGCTCGGCGACGAACAGCTGCTCGGCCGGGCGGTCACGAACCTGCTCGACAACGCCGCCAAGTACACCCCGCGCGACGGCCGGGTCGTCGTACACCTGGTCGACGGAACCCTCACCGTGACCGACTCCGGCCCTGGGATCTCGCCGGCCGACCTGCCGCACGTGTTCGAGCGCTTCTACCGCTCCACCGAGGCCCGCGGCCGCCCCGGCTCCGGTCTCGGCCTGGCGATCGTCAAGCACGCGGCCGAGCTGCACGGCGGCCTGGTCTACGCCGGCAACTCCCCCGTCGGCGGCGCCCAGTTCACCCTCTGGCTCCCCCACGCCGACGCCCAGGTCCGCCGCACCCCCGGCTCCTGACCCTCCCCCTCTCCGGTAGCCACGCGGCCCGCGCCTCGGCCGACTTACCTTGCCTGCACGCCGCTCATCGACCACTTGCCTTGCCGGCACGCCGCTCATTGCGCACTTGCCTTGCCGGCACGCCGTACGGGCGGCCCTGACACGGCGAGCCTGCAAGGTAGGTGCCCCCGGGCGCGGCGTGCCGGCAAGGGAAGTGCGCAGGCCCGGGCGAGTCCGCAAGGCAGGTGCGGCGGTGCCTGGCGCGCCTGCAAGGTAAGTGCGCCAGGTCGCGTGGCGGCGTTCACGGGAATCGCATCGGACTCTTTGGGACCTTTGAGCGGGCTTTCAGGGGGTTCTCAGGTCCGGCGGCCAGAGTGGAGCCATGACCGAGGAGCAGCCGCAGCAGCCGCAGAACCAGCCCGGCCAGCAGCAGGGCCAGCCGGGTTCGCCGTACGGGACCGGCCCGTACGGCGGCATGACGGGGGACAAGCCGTCGTACGGTTCGACTCCCTACGACGGCACGCACCCAGCGCCGGATCAGGGCCCGGAGCATGGGTACGGCACCTACCAGGGGACTCACACAGGGCGGGAGTCCCAGCACGCGCAGCAGGTAGGTCTGCCGAGCGGCACGGGGAGCGGCTTCGGGCAGCCCGGCGCGTATCAGGGGACGCATCCGGGCGGTCCGTGGCCGTACTCCGGCCACACCGCCACCGGCACCGACCAGCCGAAGCGGCGGCGCCGAGGGCTCGCCCTCGTCGCGACGACGGCGCTGCTGGTCGGTACGGCGAGCGGCGTGGGTGGTGCGGCTGTCTTCTCGGCCTTGAACGACACGGCGACGGGGAGCACTCCGTCGGTGACCGCTCCGCTGAGCAACACGGCGCCGATTGTGGCGCCGGACGGCTCGATCCAGAAGGCCGCCGCGGCGGTGCTCCCGTCGGTCGTGAAGATCGGCGTGCTCACCGACCAGGGCGCGGCCTCCGGGTCCGGGATCGTGATCAGCGCCGACGGCCTGATCGTGACGAACAACCACGTGGTCTCCGCGGGTGACGGCTCGGGCCGGATCACGGTCACGCTGAACGACGGGCGCACCGTCGCGGCGACGGTGGTCGGCAAGGACGAGCTGACCGACCTGGCCGTGATCCGCGCCGACGTGAAGGGCCTGACCCCGGCGAAGCTCGGCTCCAGCGGAAACCTGCAGGTCGGCCAGCAGGTGGTCGCGATCGGCTCGCCGTTCGGCCTGCAGGCGACCGTGACCAGTGGCATCGTGTCGGCGCTGAACCGGCCGGTGACCTCGGGCGACGGGCAGAGCGACAGTACGACGGTCTTCCCGGCCGTGCAGACGGACGCGGCCATCAACCCGGGCAACTCCGGTGGCGCGCTGATCGACCTCGCCGGCCGGGTGGTCGGTATCAACTCCGCGATCAAGACCGCAGGCGGCAGTGGGCAGTCGCAAGGCGGGAACATCGGCCTGGGCTTCGCAATCCCGATCGACCAGGCCAAGCCGATCATCGACGAACTGGTGGCGAAGGGGACGGCTTCGCACGCGCGGCTCGGCGTAAAGGTCGGTGACACAGCTAACACAGAGTCCTCGGACGGACAGTTGCTGCAGGGCGCGCAGCTCGGCGAGGTGACGCCGGGCGGTGCGGCGGACAAGGCGGGACTGAAGGCGGGCGACGTGGTGACCGCCGTCGACTCGCACGCGATCGCGTCTGGAGACGCACTGGTCGCGGCTGTCCGCTCGCACCGCCCGGGTGACGAGGTCACCATCACGTACCGGCGGAACGGCCAGACCGGCACCGTGACCGCGAAGCTCGCCTCCGACAACGGCAACCCCACCGGCTGACCCACCCTGGATGGAACCCGGTCGGCTGACCCTCCCCCTCCCAGCCGGCCGGGTTCGACTTGCCCCTGGAATGCTGGAGACCGTGGAGACGGTCGAGGTACGGCGGGCAGGCGAGCGCTTTCGTACCGAGAACGAGTGGCTGGAGTCGCGGCACTCGTTCTCGTTCGGCCCGTACTTCGACCCGGGTAACACCGGCTTCGGCCTGCTGGTGGCGAGCAACGACGACATCGTTGCCCCCGGCAAGGGATTCGACACGCACCCGCATCGGGACATGGAGATCGTCACCTGGGTGCTCGAGGGCAGCCTGGTGCACCAGGACTCGCAGGGCAACAGCGGCGTGATCCACCCCGGCCTGGCTCAGCGGATGAGCGCCGGCACCGGCATCCAGCACTCCGAGCGCAACGACTCCTGGCGCCTGACCGGCGAACCCGCGCACGACGACCCGGTGCACTTCGTCCAGATGTGGGTCCGCCCCGACGAGCCCGGCATACCCCCGTCGTACCAGCAGCGCGACGTCACCGCCGACCTAGACACCGGCGCCCTCATCCCGATCGCCTCCGGCCACACCGAAGCCGCCGTACACATCAACCAGCGCGACGCCACCCTCTACGCCGCCCGCCTCCACCCCGGCGCAACCGTCCCACTCCCGCCATCGCCGTACCTCCACCTCTTCCTAGCCCGCGGCACCGCCACACTCCACACCACCGCAGGCCCAGCCGACCTGGCCCCCGGCGACGCCGCCCGCCTCCGCAACACCGACGGCCCGCCCATCACCGCCGGCCCGACCGGCGCCGAAATCCTCGCCTGGCACATGCTCCGCAGCTGAACGCGACCCAGGCTTCTCTCGCCGAGTCGTGGATCTCGGCGCGGGGAAAGCGCTTTCCCGCCGCAGGAATCCACGACTCGGCGGGATCTCAAAGCGCGGCGAGCACCACAGGGCGGCACGCCGTCCCTTCCGATGGCGACCCGCCCCGAACTACCAGCTGTCGTTGGTTTCGGTGGCTAGTTGTTCGCTCATGGTCCAGACGTGGCGGAGGGCGCGGCCGGCGGCGCCGTCGGGGTTCTCGGCGAAGCTCTCGACGAAGCGGGCCATGTGCTTCTGCCAGCGCTGGTCGACCGGGTCGGTGGCGAGCTGTTTGACCGCGGCGTCGAAGTCGGCGCACTCGACCAGGTGGAACAGGTCGCGGCCGCTGCGCCAGATCGTCCAGTCGGCGATGCCGGCGCGGTGCATGGCCGTGATCAGCTCGGGCCAGACGGTAGCGTGCTCGATCTCGTACGCCGTCTCGGTGCCCTCGATCAGGCGGCTGTGAAGGGCAATCTTGTCCACAACTGCTCAAGATAGCGCGCCGCTGTTCACCAAACTGTTACGCCGGTGTTCGTCTCACCAACTTGCGCCGGAAGCGGACAACACCCGACAGTTGTCCGGCCGGGGCCGCCGCCCGGGCAGCACACACAGCACCATCGCGGGAGGGGTCCCTGCGGAGGAACGGCCGGTCCATGCGACCGGCGAAGGGACACGCTCTGATGGCACGAATCTCGGGCGCTTTCGCGCGCCGAATCACCGCCGCGGCCGCAGCCGCCGCCACCCTCGTCGTACCGGCGCTCACGGCCGCCCCGGCCGGCGCCGCCGGCACCGTCAAGTCCGCGGTCAGCCTGACCGGCCCGGCGATCGGCGTCTACGGGAACAGCGTCACGCTGACCGGTACCGCCTGGCGTTACGGGACCAGCACGAAGCTGGTGAACGCGACGATCTGGCTGCAGCGACACGAGTACGGCAAGACCGGGCCCTGGTACAACGTGGCGCCGACGCACACGTCATCCACGGGCACGTTCGCGTTCTCGTTCACGCTGGGCAAGCGTTATTACTACCGCGCGTACTACGGCGGCTCGTCGACCTACACCGCCAACGTGAGCGCTGTTCACTACATGGCGATCCAGCAGAAGGTCGTCGCGCGCTATCTCAAGGACACCAACTGGACGCTGGGCTCGATGGAGGGCAAGACCAGCATCTATCCGCTGCCGCCCAAGGGCACGAAGGTCTGGCTGCAGCGCCTCGCCTCGACCGGCCAGTGGTACAACTACATCTCGGGTCTGGCCTCCGGCATCTCGAACGACGTCGTGATCCGCGGGAACGTCGGCGGATCGGTTGGGACGTACCGCTTCTACGTCCCTGTGGTGGGTGTGTACAGCCAGAACAACTCCAGCAGTCTCACCTTCGCGCACTACAAGTGGCGGGGCGCGTTCAAGAAGTCGACGGTGGCGACCGGTGGATCGGGTGACCCGCACTTCACGGTGTACACCGACGACGCGACCCACACGGCCGCCGACGCGTACGCCGACCCGGGCGGCAGCGTCTGGGCCGACCTCAACACGGTCGGCTGCAAGCGGATCCGCGGCTACTTCGCCAACTTCGCCGACGCGCCCGCGAACGTCGCCCTGATCGGCGCGGGAGTCGGCATCCAGGTCTCCGCCGCCCAGAACGAGGACACGCCGGGCGAGCGCACCGCGACCAGCGACACCTTCAGCCCGCGGTCGACCGTGCGGTTCCAGGTCGCCGACACCACCTCCACCCTCGGACCGGACCTGTACCTCGAGTCCCAGGTCCTCTGCACGAACTGAAACGGGGCACGAACTGAAACGGGGAACGACCATGAGCATCACCCGACGGATGGCGGCGCTGGTCGCCACCACGCTCTGCGCGGCGGTAGCCGTCGTACCGCACGCGAGCGCGGCCGGGACGGTGAAGTCGGCGGTCAGTCTGAGCGGGCCGACCAGCGGCAAGTACGGCACCTACGTCAAGCTGACCGGCACCGCCTGGCGGTACGGCACCACGACCAAGCTGAGCAACGCGACGATCTGGCTGCAGCGCACCGTGCACGGCCAGACCGCGTGGTCGAACGTGACGTCCACGCACACCTCGTCGACCGGCACGTTCGCGTTCACCGTGCTGCAGCGGACGGCGTACGACTACCGCGCGTACTACGGCGGCTCGTCGGTCTACACCGCGAACGCGAGCGCCAAGGTGTACCCGGCGGTGCTGCAGAACGTGCTGCTGGACTCGATCAGGACCGTCGACTGGAGCAAGGGAACGCTGCAGGCGACCGGCCGCGTGTACCCGACGCCCCCGAGCGGTACGACGATCTGGCTGCAGCGCTACAACGAGTCGACGAAGAGCTGGACGAGCTACATGTCCGGCAGGACCACCGGCTCGAACTCCGTGACCATGCGCGGCAACGTGCCGGCGAACGTCGGCACGTACCGGCTCTACGCGCCGCTGCGCTACCCGTTCGGCGCCGGCTACTCGGCGAACGTGCGGGCGGCGAACTACAAGTGGCGCGGCGCGTTCCGCAAGTCGATCGCCGGGTCCGGCGGCACCACGGACCCGTGGCACCGGGTCTACGGCTCGGCCGACTCGCCGAACCTCAACGAGCTGGAGCTCGGCGCAGGCAGCGGCGGCACGTCCTGGGTCGACGTGAACACGACCGGCTGCATCCGGACCTACATGTACGCCATCAACTACACGAACGAGTACGTCCGCTCGTCGGAGAAGGTCGGCCTGCTGAACGGTACGACGTACCTGCGCGGTCCCTACACGCTCGCGCCGGCCGGCGAGTACGAGACCGAGGTCGCGATGGCCGGCGTCACCCGGACCCGCGTGCAGGTGAACGACATCGGCACCACCGACGGCCACCCGCTCGCCTACTACGTCCTGTGGGTCCTGTGCTCCAACTGACCGGAACCCCGCGGCGGCTGGTCGTCGCCCGCGGCTGGTGCTACGCCTGAGCTCGGCGCTCAGCCGGAGTCGACGGGGATCGTGACCGTGGCGGTGTTGTCGGCGCGGTTGTCGTCCGGGAAGTCCGGGTCGACGCTCAGCTGCGCGGTGACGCGGAGGGTGCCGCTGGTCGTGCCGCGAGCGATCAGCGGGACGTGGATCGGCCACAGCGTGTGGTGCTCGTCGAGGCCGACCCAGCAGTAGACGACGCGGACCCGGCGGGTGTCGCAGACGTCGGCGAACGTGCCGAGCTCGAACCCGGCCGGGATGCTGATCGTGAGCACCGTCTGCACGGGTCCGAGCCGCACGTTCCGGACCTCGACGTACGGCGTCAGCGCCTCGCCCGACCGGACCGGGTGGACCTGCCGCCACAGGATCGTCACCTCGCCCCGGGCGGGTTTGGCGGCGCCGTACAACGGGACGCGCAGCTCGCGCGCGTCCGCCGTGCCGAGCACGAGGGTCGCGCGGTAGTCGCGCAGCCGCTTCGGATCCGGCCGGTACGACACCCGCACCGGGCACGACCTCCCGGCCGCGGCGGCGGCGCACCGGGACCCGTCGGCGCGGAACCCCGCGCCCTCGACGCGGGCCGTGACCTGCTGCGGCTCGTCGTTTCCGGACAATGTCACGTCGACCGTGCGGTCCGACGGCGTCGCCCGTGCGAACAGTCCCGGCTGCTGAACCGGCACGCCGATCGACACACCGCCCGAGCCTCCGCTGCCACCGTAGAACCAGGCGACCGCGAGCAGGACCACGAGCGCGGTCAGGACAGCCGCGCCCAACCGCCACCGGCGCCTGCCCCGGCGGCCCGCGCCGACCGGCGCCCGCGACTCCCCCGGACCACCCTCGTCACCAGGCGGCTCGTCCGGTGGCGGCTTCTCCTCGACGGTGTCGGGCGCGAACGGCGATCCGCCGCGCGGTACCGGTTCGAGCTTCTCCTCCTCGACTGAACCGTCCGGCGGAACCGGCGGCGTGTCCAGCAGGGTCTTGTCCCAGCCGAGCTCGACGAGGACGGCGCGCACGGTCGCGATCGGCAGGTCGAGACGCCGGGCCAGCTCGTCGGCGCCGAGCGCGCCGGCCACCTGGTGCTGGCTGTTCCCGGTCAGCCCGGCCAGCTCCCGGACGTGCCGCTGCACCCGCCGGGTCGCCCCGACGGTCGTTGCCGACAGCAACTTCGTCGGCTCGTCCACCGCGGCCGCGGGCAGCGCGGGAACCGGGGCCGGCCGGAGCACCGACGGACTCGCCTCCCAGCACAACCACGGGCCGCGCTGTACGACGTACCCGGCGACGCGTTCGGCCACCGAGCCGTCCAGGATCACGTCCGGGTCGAGCCGGTCCGCGGGCAGCAGCAGCCGGTCGTACGACGCGCCCAGCATCGGCGGCCACGACACCGGCGGCAGCCCGGCCGGCGCGCAGGACGGGTGGGTGGCGAGCGCGATCACGTCCGGGTGCTCCGGCAGCAGCGTCCGCAGCTCCGCGACGACCGCGCAGTAGTCGCCGAGCTCCGGCTGCAGGAGCAGCGCGTGCGCGCCGGTGATCCCGAGCATCGGGTTCGCGAAGTCCTGCTCCCGCAGCAGCTCGAGCAGGTCAGCGTTCACCAGCGGCAGGCCCTGCCGCAGGCCGGAGGTGGCGATCTCGACCGCCGCGGCCAGCCCGGCGTTCGCGCCCGGGAACGCGTCGGTCAGCCGGCACATGTGCACCGACGAGTCCTCGACCGCCGGCCGCTCGGGCCCGTTCGGGCAGAACACCAGCGTCTGCCAGCCCTCGGACAGCCACACGGTCTGGTCGAGCTGCGGGCCGTGGGCCTTGGGCTGGCGCAGCCGCAGCACGTACGGCCCGGGCTCCAGCCGGTGGCTCGCGGTGGCGATCCCGGCGGCCGGATCCGCAGTCCAAATCCATTCCGGCACCGGCCGCAGCTCGCGGTCGAGCAGGATCAGCTGCTCGTGGTACAGCTCGGACCCGCCCGGCTCGAGACGTCGTACGACGACCACCAGGCCGGACGGCGGGCCGGGTTCGGCGGCGACCCAGCGGCTCGCGGACTCCGCGGCGGCGGCGTGCATCGCGTTCGCGGTCCGGCTGCCGGGCAGCGGCGCCGCGCCGTACACGCCGGCGGTGATGCCCTCGCGCCGCCACACCTCGCCGGGTTCCAGTGAGATCAGCTGGGTCTCGACGCTGCCGCCGGCGCGGGTGGCGATCTCGTACAGCCCGTGCAGCAGCGTGACATCGAGCGTGCCGACGCCGCGCGCGACAGCCTGGAAGGTGCCGTCCACGATCGTGAACGCGACCCCGGGCATCGCCGCGGACAGCACGATCCGGCCGTCAGAGCCGGACATACCGGTCCTCGCCGATCACCTTGAACAGCCCGTCAGCGGTCAGGCCGTCGCCGCGGCCGGTGCTCGCGTGCACCACGCCGTACAGGCCGTCCGGGACCGAGACCTGCCACTGCTTCGCGTTGCCCGGCTGCCATGACGCGATCGCGTGGTGCCGGTGGTCGATCAGCCGCACCGGGTCGTGCAGCGCGGTCATGTCGATGGTGACCGTCCGCTGCGGCACGACCGGGTGCGCGCTGCCGAACCGCAGCGGCGCGCCGAGGTCCTGCGGGAATCGCGCCTCCTGCTGCGGGACCAGGTTCGCGGTGAGCTTGCGGACCCGCTGCCGCACGTACGCCTCCAGAGTCGCCGAGGTGACCTCGCCGGCGGCGCCCGCGCCGTTCAGCCCCTCGATCAGCGCGCGGCTGAAGAACCCGCGCCGCTCGTCGGCCGGCACGTTCTCCTCGACCTGCTCGTACGCCGGCCGGTCGTAGGCCGTCGCGTACCCGGTGAACGTCTCCACCTTTCCCTTCGACGACGCGCACTTGGTGAAGCCGAGCGGACCGGACTCGGCCAGGTTGATCCGGTTCCGGCAGAAGTCGCAGAAGATGACGAGCTCGCCGACCACGCCGCACTCGGTGTACCAGTTGCGGCACTTGGTCACCTCGAGGTTCTCGCCGAACAGGCCGCGGCGCGCGTTCGCCGGCAGCAGCGCCGCGTCGCCGCCGCTCGGCGCGATTCCGTGCCCGGCCATGAACAGGTACAGCCGGGACCTGGCGAACTTCTCCGGGTCGTCGCCGACCGCCGCCGTCGCGTGGTCGTTCGTGTCGAACAGCGCGCTGACCAGGTCGCTGCGGGTCGGCCGCGCGTCTCCGACCTGGACGGAGTCCCCGCCGGGCGACGGCTCGACGTACGTCACGTTCTGCTCGGGCAGCCCGCCGCCGGCCGGATCGAGCAGCCAGGCTCGGAACGCGGCCGCGTCCTGGACCGGCCCCTGCAGGTCGGAGATCCCCGGGTAGTGGTTGATCCCGACCACGAATCCGAAGTGCAGCTCGTTCATCCGTTGCCCCCGGCAATGATCGCCCGAATGCTGGCGAGCACTTCGCCGTCCTCGTCGAACGCCCCGTGGCTCAGCGCCGCGGCCCGCAGCCCCGCGGCCGCGTCCGGCGCGGTCGGCGACAGCACCAGCCGGTCCTCGGCGTAACCCCGCACCGCCCGCACCCCGTCCAGGTCGTCGTACCGGTCCGCGTAGTAGCGCTGCAACCCCGCGACCAGCTGGTACGACGACCCGCCGGCCGCGTCCCGCTCCAGCAGACCGGCGACCAGGTACAGCAACGACCGCGGGTACAGCCCGGGCACCAGGTGGTCGGCCCGCTCCGCGACGTCGGCCATCGTGAACAGCCGGAGCTGCCCGACCCGGTCCGCGTGCCGCACCAACCCTTCCGCGAGGTGCCCGAACGTGCACGCGGGCGCCAGCAGTACGACGTTCCGTACGGCGAAGTCCGCAGGCACCCGGCTGGTGCCGAGCGCGCTCAGGAAGTTGTCGATGAAGACCGCGCCCGTGCTGTGCCCGACCAGCGTCAGCTCCGGCCGGTGCCCGCCGAGCGCCGCGCCGAACTCGTCCAGGAACAACGCGCCACCGTGCGGTTCGTTGCCCGAGGCAAACGTGTCGAGGGTGTCCTTCTTCATCGCCGACCAGATCGCCGCGCCCACGTTGGCCAGGTAGAACTCGCGCAGTAACTCCTCCACGACCGTCGGGTAGACGCCGTGGTCGGTGCCGGCGCGGAACCGCCGTACGACGTCGGTGAACACCGCGGCGAGCTTCTTCGCCAGCAGCGCCGTGCTCACGATCCCGCGCTGCCCGGCAGCCGGCCCCGGGTCGATCGCGGCGAGCACGTCCGGCGACATCAGCGTGCGCTCGGAGGTACGACGCTCGACCGGCACGCCGCGGGCGCCGGTCACGACCCGCTCCGGATGGAGCCCGGCGAGCACCGCTTCCAGCTGCGCGGCCAGGTCGGCGTCCTCGGCGACGGCGAGCTCGAGCTGCTCGCGCTCGGTATCGTCTACCGGCGCGACGTCGCCGCGCGGGGCGGTCCCCGCGTACGGTTCGCGGCCGTCGTCGCGGGTCCGGAGCTCGGCGTTGACCTCCATCTCGTACGGCAGCGTGATCTCGCCGACCGCGCGCTGCGCGCCGGTCTGGCCGAGCTTGCCGACCGCGAACCGGAGCAGCCAACGCAGCAGTTGCTTGCACAGGTCCTCGGCGAGGATCTCGCGCAGGTTGCCGGTGACGGTCTCGAGCAGGCCGCTGCTCCAGACGAAGAACACCGGGTAGGCGCCGGCCCGCTGGTACTCCGCGGTCAGCCGCTCCGCGGTCGCGAACCCGCGATCGGAGCTGACCAGCCCGGCGTGGAAGTGGATCACCACCCGGTCCGCGGCCGCGGCCGCCCGCGCGATCGCCCGCACGTCCTCGGCGGTCGTGCTCGCCAGCAGTCCGTCGGCGCGGGTGTGCACGACATGACGCCGGGCGTCGTACCCGGTCGCGCGCGCAGCGTCGTACCCCGTGCCCTCCCGGACGCTATCCGGCATGGTGGCCCCCCAGACGGTTGCCCAATACCCAGGATGGCGGCACGGAGCGTGACTGGAAAGTGTTTTCGGCATGGCGTCTGAGTAGTTCCACGCGTGAATCGACGCGCGGAGTGACGCAGACTGGGTCGGGTCCGCCACCGTCCCATGCAAAGGTTGCCTGTGTTCGGTGTTGCCAGAGAAAGAGAGGGCCCTGCCTGTGAAGCGTGCCGTCGTCCTGTCGCTGTCCACCGCCCTGCTGCTGGCCGGGTGCTCGGACTCGAAACCGGACGCGAACAAGACCGCCGACCCGGACGACAAGGAGGCCGCGTCGGGCCAGGTGATCGCCAAGTTCGCGGCCGCCTGGGTGAAGGCGTGGGCGCCGAACGGCAAGCCGGACGAGGCGGCGGCGCTGACCGACGCGCCGACCACGTTCGGGCCGCGGCTGGACGGTATCGACTCCGCACTGGTGGGTGTCGTGCTCCGACGACAACACCTGCACGCAGAACCTCGCCGTCGAGGCCCAGTTGCGCGGGATCGGCCCGATGACCTGGACGTCCACGGCGACCGCGGTCAAGGTCGACGCGAACGGCACCAAGACCTGGAAGATCAAGGCCACCGGCGACGTGATCTACCCGGGGCTCTGTGACACGAACACGCTGAAGCGCTCCAGGATGCTGCCGCCGCGGGCGTCGATCCTGGACCGCACCGGCAAGGCGCTGACGTCGAACCGCGCGGTGGTGCTGCTCGGTGTCGAGGCCGGCAAGAAGGCGACCCCGGCGACGTACGCCGCGTTCACCAAGTGGGTGCAGGTGGACGGCGCCAAGCTGCGCCAGCGGGCGCTCAGCACGCCGGCCGGGCAGTTCGTCGAGGCGGTCACGCTGCGGGAGGTGGACTGGACCAAGGTGCGGGCGCACTTCGACCCGCTGCCGGGTGTGGTGAGTATCGGCGACACCCAGTCGCTGGCCCCGACGCCCGGGTTCGCGCGCGCGATCCTCGGCGGGATGAAGCAGGCCACCGACGAGACGCTGAAGAACGCCGGCCCGACCGCCTCGTCGACCGACCAGCTCGGGTCCAGCGGCCTGCAGTTCGTGTTCCAGCAGCAGCTCGCCGGCAGCCCCGGGGCCAGCGTGACGATGCGCGACCGCAAGACCAAGCTGACGGTCAAGAAGGTGTTCACCCAGCCGGGCAAGGCCGGCACACCCGTTCGCACGACGTTGGACCTGCGGCTGCAGAACGCCGCCGAGGCCGCCGTCGCCACCAGCAAGCTGCCGACCTCGCTGGTCGCGATCCAGGCCTCCACCGGGCAGATCCTCGCGACGGCGAACGGGCCGGGCACCACGTCGTACAACCGGGCCTTCCTCGGGCGGTACGCGCCCGGCTCGACGTTCAAGATCGTCACCTCGACGGCGCTGATGGCGCAGCTGAAGATGACGCCGAGGTCGCCGGTGAACTGCACCTCGACGATCAACGTGCTGGGCAAGACGTTCAAGAACTACGACGCGCTGCAGCCGTACGGCACGGGCACGCTGATGACGGCGTTCCAGAAGTCGTGCAACACCGCGATGATCCAGAACCACGCCAAGCTGGGGCAGAGCGGGATGCGCAACGCCGCCGCGCTGTTCGGGTTCGGCCAGGAGCACCAGATGGCGCTGTCGTCGTACGGCGGCTCGGTGCCGGTGCCGAAGGACGAGGTGGACAAGGCGGCGTCGATGATCGGGCAGGGCACGGTCACCGCGAGCCCGCTGCAGATGGCGCTGGTCGCGGCGGCGGTGAAGAGCGGTACGCCGATGAAGCCGGTGCTGGTGCCCGGGAAGGACCCGGCCGGTCCGGCCGCGAAGCCGTTGCCTCCACCCGTCGTCGCGGCGCTGCGGGCGATGATGCGGGCCACCGTCACCGGCGGTACGGCGCACGTGCTCGGCTCGTCCGGAGTCGTGTCGGCCAAGACCGGCACCGCCGAGGTCGTCGTGAACGGCAAGGTCACCACGAACGGCTGGATGGTCGGCTTCCGCGGCGACACCGCCTTCGCCGTCATCGTCGAAGGCGGCGCCTCCGGCGCCAAGGCCGCCGGCCCGGTAGCGAAGTCCTTCCTCTCCAGGTTCTAACCCGCCCCCGTTTGTCGTTCATTCGTCGCTTCTCGTGGTCTCTGTGGACAACCGGTCAGGTGCACGCCGGCGGTCAGATGACCGCGTTGTCCACAGAGACCACGAGAAGCGACGAATGAACGCCTAAAAACTGAGGATCTCCTTGACGGCGCTCTTCATGTCGGAGCCGTCGAGGGTCATCAGGTCGAGGTCGTCGGGCATGCCCGGGGAGTTGAACAGCCGCAGGTCGCGGTGCTTTGAGGCGGCGTCCAGGGCGTTGCGGATGAACCGCGCGTTGCCGAGGTCGTCGATCCGGCCGTTTGCGCAGACCTGGTCGAGCACCCCGGTCAGGCTGGTGAGGGCGTCCGGGGTGAGGTGGTCGCCGCGGGCCTCGGCCATCCTGCGGGCGATCTCGCGGAGCTGGTCGGCGGTGTAGCGCGGGAAGTCGATCCGGACCGCGAACCGGCTGCGCAGACCCGGGTTGGCCTCGAGGAACTTCGCCATCGGCTCCGGGTACCCGGCGACGATCACGATGATCCGGTCCCGGTCGTCCTCCATCCGCTTCAGCAGCGTGTCGATCGCCTCGACGCCGAAGTCGTTGCCGGAGACACCCTCGCGCTTCAGCGCGTACGCCTCGTCGATGAACAGCACGCCGTCCATTGCCCGGTCGATCACCTCGTTGGTCTTCACCGCGGTCTGGCCGATGTACTCCCCGACCAGGCCGGAGCGGTCGGTCTCGACGACGGCGTCGCCGGCGAGCAGCCCGAGCGCGCAGTACAGCTTGGCGACCACACGCGCGACCGTGGTCTTACCGGTGCCGGGCGGACCGGCGAAGATCAGGTGCCCGCCGAGCTTGCTGGTCGGCAGCCCGCGCTCGGCCCGCATCAGGCCGGCCCGCACCTGCGCCGCGACCGCGGACACCTGACGCTTCACGTCGGACATCCCGACGTTGCGGTCGAGCTCGTTCAGGATGCCCTGGACGGCGCCCCAGTCGGGCTGCCGGTGCAGCACCGGGCCGTTGTTCTCGCCGCGGCGGACCACCGGCTTGCCGTCCTGCTCCTTCGGCAGCGGCTTGGTCTCCAGCTTGACCGTGGTGTCCATCACCGCCTGCGCGACCTGTCGGTGATCCGGGTCCTGCCCGTACACCCACTGGAACTGCCGGAGCGCCGCCTCCTCGCGGTCCATCGCGCGGTGCACGAAGCCGAGGAAGTACTCCGCGTCGATCTGGACCAGGTGGTTCACGGTCAGCCCGGCGGCCTGCTTCAGCACCGTCTCGGCCTCGTCCCACTGCTCGGTCTGGGCCAGCACGATGCCGAGCCGCAGCATTGCCTCGGCGCCGATGTGGCCCTGCGCCGGGATCTTCCGGAACGCCTCGATCGCGGCCTTCATGTCCCGCGCCTGCTGGGCGATGCAGCCGACCAGGAAGTCCTTGCGCAGCTCCTCGATCAGCCGTCCGGCGCACTCGATCGCGCGCTCGGTCTGGCCGATCGCCGCGAGCCGCAGCGCCTCCGCGTGCCACAGCTCGTCGGTGGTCTCCAGCGGCTGGTGGAACCACCAGCCCGCGAAGAAGCTCGAGCTCAGCCGGCGCTTGTCCCCGTCCCGCTCCTCGCCGAACCGGTCGATGCCGGCCACCATCTGGGCGAGCGCGCGCTCCTTGTCGCCACCGGCCGCGTGCACGCCGAGCCAGCCGTCCGTCATGCCGGGGTCGAGCTGCACGGCCCGGCTGAAGGACTCCAGCGCACCGGCCTGGTCCCGCGGCTCGGGCCGCTCGTCGGGCTTGGCGAACCCGAGCTGCTTGGCGCCCCGGATCCACAGGCCGCGGGCCCTGCGCCGCGCCACCGGCCCGGCCGCCTGCTGAGACATCATCCCTCCTCGTTCACCGCCCCGTGTGCGCCGATCCTCTCATCGGATCGGTGGCACCGCTCCGGCTATCCACAGCCAGGGCGTGTCAGACAGGCCACGAGGATGGTTCCCATGGCCGGACACCCCGAAAGAGGGCAACACCCTGTCATGTCAGGGTTCCAACCCTCGCGGAAGCCGTCCCGTCCGGGCAAGGGCCGCGCGCCGTCCTGGTCGAGCTGGCATTCTATTTGACAGTGTCATATAACAGTGTCACTCTCGAAGCATGGCAGACGCGCAACTGTGGACACTGGACCAACTCACAGAGCTGGTCGAGTCCGCCCTGTCCGTCGGCTACACAGGGCCTCTGAACGGCCGCGTCCGCGCCGTGCCCGACCAACGGGCGATCCGCTGGTACGCGACCATCGGCCTGCTCGACAAGCCTGCCGAGCTCCGCGGCCGTACCGCGCTCTACGCCCGGAGGCATCTCCTGCAACTCGTTGCCATCAAGCGGCGCCAGGCGGCCGGCCGGTCGCTTGCCGAGATCCAGGCCGAGCTCACCGGTGCGACCGACGGGACGCTGGCCGAGATCGCGGCGATTCCGGATGACCTGCCGGCCACCTCGAGGCGCGACCGCTTCTGGTCCGCCGCACCGCTCGACGCACAGTCGCCCAGTGCAGCGCCGGCACCGGTCGCGGCAGCCCCGGCGGAACCGGTCGCGGCAACGCCGGTGGCGGCGGTCCGGCTCGGCCGCGGGGTCACGCTCGTGCTCGACACCGCGAGCCACCTGTCCGCCGACGATCTCGCCGCACTCCACACCGCCGCCGCAGACCTGCTGGCAGCACTCGCCGATCGCAACCTCGTCCCGCCCGCCGACCATTCTGGGGAGTCCGCATGACTGTCTCGATCACACCACTGAGCCCCACCGACATCACGCCGATCGAGGACGCGGGCCTCGGCTGCCTGCGCACCGAGCGCGGCAACCTGCCACTGACCGGGATCGACGCCCACGTCAGCATCACCGGACTCGTCGCCCGCACAGAGCAGAGCCAGACCTTCCACAACCCGTACGACGTGCCGCTCGAGGCGACGTACATCTTCCCGCTGCCGGCTCGCGCGGCGGTCACCGCACTGCGGATGGAGGCCGACGGTCACACCGTCGAGGCCGAGCTCCGCGAGCGCGCCGACGCACGAGCGGCGTACGACGAAGCCGTCGCGTCGGGCCGGCGTGCCGCGATCGCCGAGCAGGAACGACCGGACGTGTTCACCATGCGGGTCGGCAACATCGTGCCGGGCGAGTCCGTGACGGTCCGGATCAGCCTCGTGGGCCCGCTCCCGTACGCCGACGGCGAGGCCGAGTACCGCTTGCCGCTGGTGGTCGCGCCGCGCTACATCCCCGGCAACCCGCTGCCCGGGCCTTCGGTCGGCGACGGCGTCGTACCCGACACCGACGCGGTCCCGGACGCGTCCCGGATCACACCACCGGTGCTGCTGCCCGGCTTCCCGAACCCGGTGGCGCTGTCGATCACCGCGGACATCCACCCCGGCGGACTGCCGCTGGCGAGCGCCAGGTCCAGCCTGCACGCGGTCCGTCAGTCGGTCGCCGACGGTGTGACCCGGCTCGATCTCGAGCCCGGTGAGCGGGTCGACCGCGACTTCGTCCTCCGGCTCGCCTACGGCACCGACGCCGTGACGACCTCGCTCATCCTCGAGCCCGACAGCGGGCCGGAGTCGCGTGACGGCACCTTCCAGCTCACCGTGCTCCCGCCCGTGGACGCCGCTCCGCCGCGCCCCCGGGACGTGGTCCTGGTGCTCGACCGGTCCGGGAGCATGGAGGGCTGGAAGATGGTCGCGGCGCGACGCGCGGCCGCGCGGATCGTGGACACGCTGACTGACGGCGACCGGTTCGCCGCGCTCACCTTCGACAGCGTCGTCGAGCATCCGGCCGGACTGCCGGCGGGTCTGGTGCCTGCGACCGACCGCCACCGGTTCCGCGCCGTCGAACACCTGGCCGGCGTCTCGGCCCGCGGCGGAACCGAGATCCTCAGCCCGCTGCGGGAGGCCGCGGCACTGCTCACCGATCCGGAGCGGGACCGGGTCCTGATCCTGGTGACGGACGGCCAGATCGGGAACGAGGACCAGATCATCACAGAGCTGACCACATCGCTCAACGGCATTCGGGTCCACACGATCGGGATCGACCGAGCGGTGAACGCGGGCTTCCTGGGTTCGCTGGCGGCGATCGGCCGCGGTCGCTGCGAGCTGGTCGAGAGCGAGGACCGGCTCGACGAGGCGACCGAGCGCATCCACCGGCGGATCGGCGCGCCACTGCTCACCGACGTCGCGCTGAAAGCCGACTTCGCAGTGATCGACGACTCGATCACGCCGAGCCGCCTGCCGGACGCGTTCCCCGGGGTCCCGCTGGTCATCCGTGGGCGGTACAACGCGTCAGTTCAGTACGCAGCGCCCCCTGCCATCCAGCTGGCCGGAATCACACCCGCCGGCGATCGGTCGACTGTCGACGTGGTCGGCACCCCGAGCGCCGGCGACACGCTCGCGCCGGCCTGGGCGCGCGGACACCTCCGGGACCTCGAGGACAAGTACGTCGCGAACGCACAGGATCGCTCGACGCTGGAGCGACGGATGATCGCCGTCTCGTTGCGCCACACCGTGTTGTGCCGATTCACCGCTTTCGTCGCCGTCGACTCCCGCGTGGTGGCCGGCGGTACGCCGACGCACCGGGTGATCCAGCCGGTCGAGCTGCCGTCCGGCTGGGACCCGGCGATACTCGCCGGCGCGGCGCCGGCCGCGCCAGTGGGCCTCAGCTTCACGGCCCCAGGCCAGATGTTCGCGGCCCCAGGCCAGATGTTCGCGTCCGCAGGCCAGATGCGGCCCGGCCGGCCGGCGCGGCGGCGCGCAGGAGGGCTCGCCGGCCGCGCGCGGGACAGTGCTGCCGTCGACATCCGTCCGCTGCTCGCCGAAGAGCTCACCGGTCTCCGCACGAACGCCGGCCCGGAGGCGGAGCGTCTGCACGTGCTGGCCGATCTGGGCAGCCGTCTGGAGGCGCTCGTCAGGGCCGCTGCCGGGCAGCTGGAGCCGGCCGCGCTCGTCGCACTGCGCGAGCTGGCCGACGCGCTGGCGCGGTGCGCGGGTCCGACGCCACCACGCGGCGGTGACCTTGACGCACTGTGGCGACATGCCCTCGACACACTCACCGCCCTCGTCGGCGGCGAGCCGCGGCGCACGTTCTGGAAACGATCGCCGTAGCGAGTTGCGACGGCCGTCCTGGCTAGGCGGGGCGGGCGGTTTCGCGCTCCTGCTCGGTGGTGCCGCCCCAGACGCCGTACACCTCGCCGGTGGCCAGGGCATGCTCGCGGCACTGTCTGGAGACCGGGCAGGTCGCGCACAGCGACTTGGCCAGCACCTCGCGGGCCCGGCGGCGCAGGCCGCGCTCGGAGTCGACGCTGAAGAAGAGGTCCGGGTCCACGTCGCGGCAGGCGGCGTCGTCCTGCCAGCTCCAGTTGTCCCATCGCGGGGCGGGCAGCCGGCTGGGGGCATGGGTGACGGCGCCCGCCGGTGGCTTGCGGCGGCGGGCGGGCCGATCGCCGATCGGCACGGTTGTGCTCACGGTCGTACCTCGTTTCGCTTCGCGACGGCTAGGGGCACGCTGGCTCTGGCGGCGGCGGGCTGCCACCACCGGGCGGAGGATCCAGAAGGATTCGGGTGCCGGGCTCGTCGTCAGGCTTGAGGGGCACTCCACGGCTGGACTTCGCAACCGTGGCCGCGGCTGGCTGTCGAACCGCGGGGGCCGCGGCACGCTGCTGAGCCGCGGTACCGGCGATCTTACCCATCGACCCGCGCCGCACACGCGCCTGGACGAACTCGTCCGTTAACTGGTCGCGTAACTGGTCGCGCAGAAACAAGCCGGGGAGGCGACGGCCGGAACCGTCGCCTCCCCGGACTCAGGGACTACCGCGCGATCAGCTGAAGACGCGGATCCGCATCGAGGTGCCGCTCTGCGAGAGCACCTTGATCTTCACGCCGGCGTGCGGGACCTTCACACCATGGCCCTGGACGTTGTCCGGGAACCAGTAGTCCTGCAGGTCGTCGAACACCGGCCGGCCGCCGAGGCCGCGGACGTAGTTCGTCTGGCCGTTCACGGTCAGGTTGAACGAGTCCGACTTCTCCAGGCCGAAGGTGGCGTCGTAGTTCTGGATCCGGGACCGCCACGCGGCACCGCTGAGGTTGAACTTCTCCTCCGGGTTCGCGTCGATCGGCAGCCACTTGCCCTCACCCGGGTGCACCGAGGTCTGGTTGTTGTTCTGGGACGTGTCCCAGTACGAGACCAGCAGGCCGTTCTGGTACGGGAAGTGCTCCACCCAGTTCGGCCGGTCGGCGCCGACGTAGTTGTACGGCCCGTACTGCAGGTACTGGTCGTACGACGTGTACGTGTAGTTCGACGCCAGGTAGAAGTTGTCGTGCTCGGTGACGTACGAGTCGCCCGCGGCCGAGAAGCCGGTCGCGGTCCAGCCGTTGTCACCGTTCTCCGCACCGTCCTCGAGCACCGTCGTACCGCCCGCGGTGACCTTGATGTCGTCGGCGAAGAAGCCGACCGGCGAGACCCCGCTGTCGGTGGTGTAGTGGAAGCGCAGCCCGATCGTCTTGCCGGCGTACGGCGTCAGGTCGAACGTGGCCGGGACCCACTTGCCGTCGGTCTTGCCGTCGATACCGTTGCCCTCGGCACTCTTCGTGATCGAGCCCGGGATCGACTTGTAGCCGGTGCCGTCGTCGACCTCGACGTACGCGTAGTCGCACGGGTCCGGACCGCAGTCCTCGATGTCGTAGTTCGCCTGGAAGGACAGCTCGGCGCTACCGGCCGGCAGCGTCACCTGGCGCGACAGGGTGGTGTTCAGCTTGTCGGCCTGACCACCCCACCAGCTCTTGGCGCCCGCGTACGGCGGGACCAGGTTGTGGGTGACCTTCTTCTTGGGCAGTACGACGACGACGCCCTGGGCCTTGTCGGTGTGGTACTCACCCGGGCCGAGGTCGATCTTCTTGTCCTGGCCCGCGACCACGGTCTCGTAGTCCAGCCAGCCGAGCTGCAGCTTGTCCCAGGTGCCGAAGTCCTGCGGCTTGGCGCCGATCGTGTTCGCGCCCTTCGCACCCGCACGGGACTGCGCCATCACGGTCCACCACGCGACCGGGTCCTGCCCGCCGGCGGTGTCGTAGTGGTCCGGCAGGCCGAGGTCGTGGCCGTACTCGTGCGCGAACACGCTCAGGCCGCCGTTCTCCGGCTGGATCGTGTAGTCGCCGACCCACAGCCCGGTGGTGCCGATCTGGCTGCCGCCGAGCTTGTTGCCGTCCGGACCGGTGGTGGTGCCGCTGAAGTTGTACCAGCGGTGCGACCAGATCGCGTCCTCGCCCTGGAACGGGTCGCCGTCGGCCTGGTCGCCGCCGGAGTGCACGATCTGGAAGTGGTCGAGGTACCCGTCCGGCTCGTTGAAGTTGCCGTCGTGGTCGTGGTCGTAGCGGTCCCAGACGTCGTACGACGCCAGGCCGGCCTTGATCTGCTCGTCGGTCTTGCCCGCGTCGTGCTGGGTCTGCACCCACGCGTTGATGCCGTCGCGGATCAGCGCCCAGGTGTTGCTGCAGACGTTGCCGGCGCACGGGTAGCCGTTGCTGCGGCCGTACCGGGCCTCGTTGTACGGCACCTTCACCCAGTCGGTGACCTGGCCCTCGACGCTGTAGCGACCTGACGACTGCGCCTCGTAGAACTTCTTGACCGAGTCGCCCTCGGTGCCGAAGTACAGCTTGCGGAAGTAGTCCGCCGAGTAGTCCGGCTCCCAGTTCGTGTGGTTGTCCGTGCTGCGGTCCGGCTGCGGGATCTCGTTGTGCAGCGGGCCGTCGAACCTGGTCGGGCCGCCCGTGTTCTTGTCGGTGTCCTGGTCCGGGTAGCTCGGGTGCCGCTCGTTGCCGAACTCCGCCAGGATCACGAAGATCTTGTCGGTCTTCTCGCGGGCCAGCTCGACGTACTGGTCGGCGCCGGTGGTGGCCGGCGCGATCGTCCGGCCCTTGGCATCCTTCACCGCGGGCGTGCTGGCCTCGCGGCCGAGCTTGACGACCTTGCTGGCACCACGCGTCTGAACCTTCGCGGTGCCGCTCAGGACGTCGGCGAGCGCCTCCTCTCGCAGGGCGCGGCGCTTCGACTCCAGCGGGTTGACGACCTCGTCGGCCGGCGCCTGGTCGGCAGCGACCGCGGCCTGGTCGGG
>WNGA01005208.1_pt1 | contig 22019 bp, 30 predicted proteins | sample 5400061 | NCBI WGS metagenome assembly WNGA01 (sample SAMN13153366, study PRJNA577476) | soil metagenome | isolation source: 100 cm soil or saprolite under grassland replicate 2 | place: USA:California | collected 2016-06-15
GCATTTTTCTGCTGCAGCATGCGCTGCGGTTACGGGTCATGACGAACCAAGTCGAGCATAAGGTGAAAGTAAAGATGGCAAAGACTCGTAAGGCTGCTTAAAGCCGTGCGTTACGGCTACAAGGCGTCAATTCTGAGTAAATACTCACCAGTTCATCATACCTAGACATATGATCGGTTCCTGCTGATGGGAAGGAGAAGTTTCACATCTGACAGAGATTGTATCATCCAAAATGCAAGCTGCAATAATTTTCTCCCCTTGCGTCTGTGGGGCGTGTATAATAGGTACATTGATAACGAACTGTCCATAGGCATGCTACGCAAAGGGAACAGTACCAATGCATGAGCCAACGCAGGAGCTTATTGTATCCGAATTACGCCGCCGCGTGAGAGTATCTATTACGGAGTTGACACAGGTGCTTGGGCCGCAGTTCGCGTCCATGGTCCCGCAGGAAATCCAGCGGATGAAAGCCAGCGGTTTAGTGGTCTATGACGAACCGTTGGGGCCTTATTCTGTCCTTAGCCTGCCTCGATGATTTTGCTACCATTGACGCATTGCTTCAAAAGTTCCTAATGCGGTAAAGGGTCAACACGTCAAAAGCCATTTATTGGGGCATGTACTCTCCATGCGGCATTGCGCACTTCATGAAACATCAGAGCAAGCTCATCCAGATGTACAACACTGTTCTCTGTCTGATACAACGAATCTATCTCGTGCTCAATAGTTTCAAGAAGCCCAATGAGAGCGTACGTGAGGAAGGATTCGAGCTCGTCTTTGCTGCACAGAGCAGCGCTGTCGTCTAGTGCAGGAAATTGATCCTCAAATGCTCGCTGCTGCTTCGAGATATACTCTTGGATGGGATTCACAAGATGACTCCTTTTCAATCCATGAACTTTTCTCATTTTGAGACCCTCCTATCAATATAAGAGAGCCTAGGTGATCCCCTGTACAGGTCAGAGGCACAGGGGACCGAGGAGAATGCACGTAGCCAAAAGACTACCCAACACATAAAGAGGTACCATTGCAAGCGCTGTGCCACGCGAGGGGCGTTGGGAAAGAGGCGGTAGGGAAGCAAAGCCGTCAGAGAAAGACCTCTACCAGCAAGCAGCAGCATGACGTAAGGAGTCGAGGGAGCTGCGGCCACACAGCGATCAGTGACTGCTGTCGTGCACACAACGCCTTCAAGAGGCAGAGCAGCGAAGAGATCAACCACAGACGCCCTGGCATCTGGCCAAAGAGCTTTCCCAGTCGCTGGTATGCCACGTTCTCCCCTCGTGCCAGAACCCCCCAGCACCTTATGATGGAGTAAACAACTGAAAGCATGACACCAAAATGAATAAACGACACCAGCCATGCCTCTCAGCCATGCCAGGTTGAGACTGCTCCGCTTTCTTCTCTCTCCAGTCTTGGGACGCTGAGCACGCCTCCTGAGCCTTCCTCCGTGTCCTCTGTTCTTCGTACGACACAAAGCCTCGCGGCCCATGCACGGAACCTGAGCGTGCCATACCCACGGGAACACGTCTGCAGTCCCAGAGGAGGTCTGATGGCATGGTTCTTGCCCCTGTGGGAGGTGCGGATGCGTATCAGGGGGCGGTGCAGACTCGTGAGCACGCAAGAGAAGGAGCAGTGTATGGAACCCACCCTCGTAAAAGTAGGCAAGTACTTTATCAATCTCACCACTCTCTTCTGGGCAGAAGTCACGGTGAGCAGCCAAGATGCGACCAAACGATGGATCGATCTCACCTATGGGGATTTGCGCCTCCATCTGACCGACGAAGAGGCAGAAGAGGTGATCCATGTTCTTGAGTTGCAGAGCCAAGACATGTCCTCCGAGTAGACGGCATGGCGGGGGGAGGGGCAGTCGGAGCCCTGCATGCTCATGGCACGCTGCAATTATGTGTGAGAGCGTGTATAATAGTTATTTGCGAGCATATACGTAAACATCAAAAGAAGCGTTGATCCATAGAAGGATAAACTATGCCTTGGCATCGAGTTATTATAAAGAACCGTGGAGATACACACCTCTCAGTACAGGGACTCATGATACCCTTTATGAAGAAATACAAAGAAGCAGGGACACCAGAAGGGGTGTCGGTCTATATTCGTCGGGATGATGTGGGTGATCGTACGTATTATTTCTCATCCAATGCATCGTCTCTGGTGAAAGATCTTCTGCATACCTTTAAAGCAACGCCTTGCTTTGCCGAACCCAATTTGGATAGCTTTAGAAAAATTCATCTCTAAATTTTCCACCATGGACTCTCTGCCTCGAACGTTCATAATAGAGTAAGGGTCAACACGTCAAAAGCCATAGGCTCCCGAGAAGGACGCACAGGCGTGTCAACTCACCATCTTGCATCAATCGGGAGCAGATGGCTTTTTTTACGCCACATGGGATTACGAAGGTCATCATAGGGCCGACACCGAAGCCGACACCCGCACCAAGCTGTTGATTGATCTCCGCGAGAACGGGTTGTGTCGTGTATACTGGGGGGCAGTGATCAGATGCACATAGGTCCGAATGGAGCATTGTGATGTCAACATATCAGGAGCTTAGTCAGACATTTGCTGCGTCGGTACAATTGCAGGCTCAGTATGTCAGTGAGTGTTGTGCCTTCTCAAATTTCTTTTTTTCACAGATGGCAGCGTATCTCGCATGGCCGAAAGACCAGATGGCCTTTGCTCCTGATGAGCGTTCGCAGATCGAGGAGACAATCTGCGATACTAATTCAGTTCGTCTTCAAGGTGATGGTAACATTCATTTTTTCGCGCTGTTTACTATCAAGAGATTTGATAATGTCCATCATCGTTATCAGCTCATTTTTCCCTTTAAAGTAAAAAAGCTTGAAGAGAGCTTTTTGCTGACCATTACAGGTCTTGTTGAGGAAGTTTTACTCAGTACGGAAAACACACAGGAGATGAACAATGTGTATGAAGACTTATTTGCGGCAATGAAAAGCTATTTTGACACCCCTTATCTTGACTTCACGAGTGAGGATTTTCTGCGAAGAACCCTGCCATGAAAGGTGTCCCTCGTAGGGAGGGTGTGGTAGAAGGGTGTCGGAGGGGCAGGAGATGCATCCAGACCAGGAGCGGCACGCGCAGGCGAAACGCGATGAAGACAGCATCCGACACATGGATGAAGACCTCCGCTTTCTCCATTGGCAGATATCCAGGCTCGAAAAAATGGTACGCACAGCTTTGGAACAGGTGAATATGGGAGATTTATCTCCACCTTGACACGATCTTTTAACACAGCAGTATGATGGAGACATACACCTGAAAGCATGACACCAATTCGATGAATCGACACCAAATGTTACAGGGTAGCGGAGAAACCGCACGGGAGTGATGTACTGTACTCAACCGACGGCAGCGACGGTCGGCAGCGTCGTTCCTCCGCCATCGCCCTCTCCACCGCCTGCTGCTCCTCACAGGAGAAGGGCAGTGATCCCCCTGACGCCACGCCCCTCAACAACCGCTCGCGTCTGGAAAACACCAGTCTATGGATTTATCGAGTAAGATGGATTCAACTGTGATAGAGTGAGTAGCTAAGTTATGGGCAACAAAACTGACGCACACTTTTGATACACCTCAAGAGAAAAACTGATGAGAAATACATATGTCAACGATACGAGTCACTCTCAGACATGTTGACGATGAGGGGAAGATGATCACCAAGCGCTACAAAAACGCCAGATCACACGTCAACCCCACCACCAAAGTCCTACAAGTGTATCGGAGTGATGGACCTTCTTGAGATGATCAGGAAATTTTGGCAGAGTTCCAACCCGAGACGTACCTCTCCTGGGCATAAGCCGTGATCTCGACCATGCCTGGGCCGTGCAACGGCTCAAAGAGGTACAGCCTCCCTCACGCCGTATACACGAGGAGCATCGTGATGGTGACCATTCCTATCCATAATGAGACGACCTACACGTTGACGGACGTCATGACCCTGGAAATTATCCGCGATGCCCACGACCATTTTGGGGAGGAGGTCCACGCGATTCGGGTGCAGTCGGGCCTGGCACGCCATGCCTTGAATGCGCGGACGCGTGAAGTGCGGTACGCGTTTTCCCCCCAGGACTTTGGCTTGGGTCATACCATGCCCCTCGTCCAGGAGCCGCCTCGCTCACGGCGTCGTTCACCTCGCAGAGATGAGGAGACAGAGGCAGCGATCCTCCCAGCACCCTTCGAGGACATTGCCGTGGATGCGGAGGAACTCGAACCACTCGAAGCGTCGCTGGAACGCCTCGATGCAGGGCAAGACGACGAGGAGGAGGCAGGTGTCTTCACCTTGGATAACCCATTGGACAATCCAGTTGAGGATGCTGATGAGGACGATGAAGACAATGTCTTAGACAGTGCGGACGAGGAGGATTAATGGCGGGATGCCACGTGGGAGAGATGGAGGCACGTGCCACCTGTCACACGGCCTTCAGCTCTGGACCTGTGTGACCTCAGCTTGGATGTCCTGGCAGTCAGAGCGAGAGCGTGCAGCCATGGCGAGGTGGCTGTCGCCTCACGTTGATAATGTCCCCCGCAAAGGGGTTCGCCACGTTCTTTGTGCGCGACAAGGAGCGGCGGCAGCATCAGTCGCTGGACTCTCGGACCCCAGCAGCAGCGTACTTCAATGTGTACCCAGAGCAATCTCGCGGCATTTTCGTCTCTAATGGTCTTGACCATGGGGTACACCTCAGACGTCCTCTTGGCGAGGAACACCACGGATGGACAAGTCTCCTGCATCGCTCCCAGGCTGGTTGGTCGTGATCACCTGCCTTCTCCTTGCGCTGGCAGTGAAGATGTCTGCTGGTCATGCCGATGCACCACAAGACCTCGCGAAACCACCGCAGCACTCTCCCCCAGCTCTCTCCCCACTCCATGGGCGTATGGCGATGCCGCAAGAGGCGTTCGGTTGTCGCAGTCTCGACAGTTTAAAACATATTACCCAGTACTTCGTCGACAACGATGCGCGGGCGATCGGCGCGATGTTTTTCTCTGGTCAGTGTGAAGTCATCGCAGCGGGACAAGCGGTCTATGTGCTCGACTATCGCTTTTTTTGGTCAGAGTCCGTAACGATTAGAAAACACGGTGCAACGTATACGCTGGAAACCTATCAATCCTATTTGCATTGAAGTGTACCCCTTCCTTTCACTGTTTGGACTTCACTGCCTTCAACGCGCTGGGATCATTCAAGAATGTGATGGCTCATGCCTCACAATGGTGGCAATGGCTGTGCTTCCGATATAGCAACTACACGCAGACCTTAGCCCTTGCTCTTCTATCTGAATCGACACCGTGTATGTGCCGTGATTCCCGACCACCTTGGCGGTGATTTTCGTGCCACGTCGTTCAGTCGCAGAGAACGCATGGACATAGGGTTTGGCTTTCTGACTGGGTACCCGTGACCAACGGCGTCGGATAGCGGTTTGCAGGAGATCGAGATTGGGATCGGCCATAGAGAGACCCCTTGATGTGCCTTGGTTCGTGTCTCCATGGTTCCTTGGCGATCTGGTCCTGACCTGCTATAAAGTCCCGATGTCAACCTTTCCGCAACGGAGTTGATAGGAAATATACCCCTTGCAGGAGTGCGCTTTGGAGCGCTTTCAGCCCCTATGCATGTCCTGCTTCGTGGCGCGAAAACCTGGCAGCTGTGCGGGTGGGACTCCGCGCTGGTGCGGCAACCTACACGGCGGCGCGGATTGGGGGCGTACGAGGCGTGGGCCAGTTGGCGACAGGTGCGACGGTGGATAGCGCTGCATACGTGACGCGGGGCTTTCGGCAGGCGCTGACGAGTGGGCGTATCTATGGCGCACGAGCAGCAGGAGGAGGGAGCTTCCCACAAATGGAGCTTCCGTTACAAAGTAGGCGGCACTTACGTCTGCCGCAGACTTTGGTCAGCCGGGTAGTGCCACCGAGCCCGCCACCACATGGCGGGCTCAACGCACCGCTGCGGCCCCCAGAGTAGGAGGGTGCTATGTCGATGGCACGGATCTTGGTATACCTCTTCGGACTTGCCTTCACGGGGTGTGGGGCGGCGGCGCTGCAGCCCCCGAACACCTCCGACGTGCGGGAGATCATGGTGCAGGACAACGCTGATGTCGCGTACCAGAAGGCGCTGCGGAGCGTGCTACGGCTGGGCGGCAGTGTGACGCAGGCGAATCCGCAGGCACGGGTGATCAGTGCGGTCGTCAAGGTAGCGATCATTGCCGGCATACTCATGGGTTCCTCCATGCAATGACACCGCGGTTAAAGGCCAATCGTCGCCTGGCTCTTTCGAGAGAGACCAGACCCAGGCTGTAGCGAACCTAATGCAAACTAAATGATGCGTCAAACAGCGCAAGTCTGAGATTTCGAACGCCAGATGAAGGTCCATCGTCCACGCTATCGCCTTGCCATCCACCGGCCGGCTTTCGTATGATTCAATCATCCTCCCAAAAGGAGAAGCCGATGGCCAAAACGATTGAAATGAGCGGACTCAGAATCGATGAAAAGCTCCATGATCTGATGCGAGACGAAATTGCGCCCGGCACGGGCATCGATGCGGATGAATTTTGGCGGTCCTTCGCGGCGATTGTTCGCGATCTCGGGCCAAAGAACCGGGCGTTGCTCGAAAAGCGCGATGAGCTGCAAAGTCAGATCGACCGGTATCATCTGGCGCGCAAGGGTCAGCCGTTCAAGCGAGAAGAGTATAGCGCGTTTCTCAAAGAGATCGGCTCTCTGGTCGAGGAAGGCGGAGACTTTCAGGTGACGACGGCCGACGTCGATCCCGAAATCACGACCATCGCCGGCCCGCAGTTGGTGGTGCCGCTCGATAACGCCCGCTACGCCTTGAACGCGGCCAACGCTCGCTGGGGTAGTCTCTACGATGCGCTCTACGGGACCGACGTGATTTCGCAGTCGGACGGCGCGGAAAAAGGGGAAACTTACAATCCCGTCCGCGGCGCGAAGGTGATCGCCTACGCGGAAGAGTTCTTGGACAAGGTCATCGGTCTGGAGCGGGGAAGCTTCTCGGACGTCACGCAATTTTTTCTCCAAGCTGCCGGCGGCCAAAAGCAACTCGCCGCGACTCTAACGGATGGCAGTACGGCGGGATTGGCGGATGCGGAGAAGTTCGCCGGTTATCAGGAAAAAAACGGCGCGTTGACGAGTATCCTACTAAGCAATAACGGACTGCACATTGAGATTCAGATCGATCGCAGCCATCCCATAGGTAACGCGCACCCGGCGGGGGTGAAAGACGTGATCATGGAAGCGGCGACCACGACCATCGAGGACTGTGAAGACGCCGTCGCCGCGGTCGCCGCTGCCGACAAGGTCATAGTCTATGGCAATTGGTGCGGCATCATGAAAGGGACGCTCGAAGCGACTTTCGACAAAGGCGGGCGAGCGCTGCATCGAAGGCTCAGCTCGGACAAAACCTTTGTAACGCCGACCGGAGGGAAGCTGACCCTTCCGGGGCGAAGTCTCCTGCTGGTCCGCAACGTCGGTATTCATATGTATACCGATGCCGTCACCGCCGCGGACGGCCGGGAGATACCGGAAGGCTTTCTCGACGCCATGGTCACGGCACTGGCTACGATCCACGACCTCAAAGGAAGCGGAGATATGCGCAACAGCAAAACCGGGAGCATCTACATCGTCAAGCCCAAACTCCACGGGCCCGAAGAAGTCGCGGCCACGGTCGAGCTGTTTGAGCGCGTGGAAGACGCCCTTCGGCTGAAGCGCAACACACTCAAGATCGGCATCATGGACGAAGAGCGCCGCACCACGGTCAATCTCAAAGAATGCATCCGCGAGGCAAAGGAGCGGGTGGTATTTATCAACACCGGCTTCCTGGATCGGACCGGCGACGAGATTCACACGAGCATGGAGCTGGGTCCGATGCTCCCGAAAGAGGAGATCAAAGCCCAGCCGTGGATCAAAGCTTACGAAGACTGGAACGTGGACATCGGCATCGAAACGGGGCTTCCGGGGAAGGCGCAGATCGGCAAAGGGATGTGGACGATGCCGGACGAGATGCGCGAGATGGTCAAGACGAAAATCGCCCACCCCGAAGCGGGCGCGAATACCGCCTGGGTGCCGTCGCCGACCGCGGCCACGCTTCACGCCATGCACTATCACTACGTCAATGTCGCCGCGCGACAGCAAGAGCTGGCGACGCGGGACCGGGCGAGCCTGAGCCATATTCTGACGCCGCCGCTGCTCGAACGGAGATTAAAACCGGAGGAGATTCAACGCGAGCTCGACAACAACGCGCAAGGCGTACTCGGCTACGTGGTCCGCTGGGTCGGGCAGGGGATCGGCTGTTCCAAGGTGCCGAATATTCATGACGTCGCGTTGATGGAAGACCGCGCGACCTTGCGTATCTCGAGCCAACACATCACCAACTGGCTGAAGCATGGAATCGTGACCAAAGAGATGATCATTGAGACGTTTGAGCGGATGGCGAAAGTCGTCGATCGCCAAAATGCCGGTGATCCGAACTATCGAAACATGGCGCCCGACTACGACGAGAGTATCCCCTTTCAAGCGGCCCTGGACTTGGTCTTCAAAGGACGCGAGGCGCCGAACGGCTACACCGAGCCCGTGCTTCACGCCCGCCGAAGAGAAGTTAAATCGAGCAAACACGAAAACCGGTAGTGTCCCTCAATTGCTGTGATGCACTCCATTCCATTCTGGAAACAGGTGTTCGATGGTACGCAGTTGGTCAAGGAACTCTACGGGCACCCGATACGCGAGTAACTCACCCGTCGTCCAGATATGATCGGTCAGACCCGCTGCCATCGCTGGGGTCACGGGTCGCCCTGTGCGCGGGGACCCCGCTCCACGGGTCGGCTCCGGGGTTGGCAACCGTGCTCGCAAGCTCTGGTGCGGTACCACGAGATGGTAAGAGGCCAATGAAAACCAGAGTTGTTTCTCGCACCACGTCAGGTCCTTGGAAAACCCGTGCGTGCGCCGTGTGAAGCGCCGATGACTCTGACGCTGGGTCAGGTTGCCCCGCTCGACAAAGCGCGTGTTGACGGTCGAGCTGCCAGGCGAGTGGGCCACACTCGCCGCCACTGCTTCCGGGGTCCCGAAGACAACCCGGGTGCTCACGTGCACCATGCGCCCGCCCTCGCGCCGTGTGACGACCTGTGCGTACCGCAGACTGGGAGGTGGCCGCCGCCGCGGTGTGGGAGAGGCGCCCCGGCTCCCCTGGCGTTGGGGCTGATACCATGCACCGTCGGTGTGTAGCAAGGCGTGCCGGTAGGCGGGCAACTGATCGCTGGTGAACCGTGGCATGCAGTCATCCGTGACATGGGCGACACGGGCCAGCAGCCCATCAGCCCCAGCCTGAGCACGTTGACCGATCACGAAGGCCAGGACCAAGCGCCAGACCGGGGCAAAGGCGATCCACACCCAGGCGTCCCCAGAGGTGTCGCCATAGATCTTGGCGCCGGGGAGATGGGCCTCCTTGGTAGGCACGACACGCCACAACGCGTCGCGTTGGCATGCGCTCACATGCAGATCGTGCCAGAAATACAGCATGACGGTGCGACAGTGGCACGCCACCCGATGCCGCCAGGCACAGACCGTGTCCTTGTCCACGTGGACGCTGCGCGCGGTCGCGCGCAGCGCATTGCCTTCCGCCAGCGCGCGCACCGCGGTCTCACAAATCGCTGGATCAGCATCCAGGCCGTCATACGCTGTGCCATAACTCAAGACCACACTCCCTTCGCACGCTTTCCAGGGCGCATTGGTAAAAAGGGGGCAACTTACGCTACCTGCTTTCGGGATTTGGTAAACGACCGGTCGTGTACCTCCAGCGTGCGGGTAAATACCAGAGGCCTGCCTGGCGACCGTCACAAGGGCAAAAAGGCCTAGACGAGAGGGCCCTCATGGCATCTCAGTGGCCCTCTCATCCCTGGTGACGCCCTCGACGCCGGGCGTGTGGACGCACGTCGTCTGCTCAGGCCGCCTCACCGTGCTGCTTCCCACCACCTTGCGTGCTCACACCCCCACTGGCTGGGGCCACGGCGGCACGCGGAACAGGAGCACCTCTCGGAGGGTCCACACATGATCGGTGAGCCCCGCCGCCATGGCGGGTGTACAGGGCCGCCACTGCCTGGCCGAACCGCGGCCGTGGGTCGGCTCGGGCTGGGGCAAGGGCCGGCGTACGCTCGCATGGGGCAAACAGAAATTGTAGTAACAGTGGAACACGGCCAACTGCTGCAGCAACCCGTCTTCGCCCTTGCACAGCGTGCTGACCCGTCGCCCGACCGCGGCCACATGCTGACGGATGGTGAGGTTGATCCGCTCCACGAATGCCGTGTTGATGTGCCAACCCAGTGGAGCCAGGAGGTGATTGACGGCCTCCAGGGTGCCAAACACCACACGGTGACGCACCCGCACCAGGCGCCGTCGGCGCACGGTCTTGATCACCTGGGCATACAGGAGCGCGGGCCGTGGCAGCCAGCGCGGCTTGGGCAGGGGGCCTGTGGCCTGGCGCCGTGGCGGGTGCACCCACTGCCCATAGTGGGTGAGCAAGGCCGTCAGGTACTCGCGAAAACCATCGGTGAGGAACAGCGGGGTGCAGTCGGGGGCCAAGACCTGAGCGACGTGGTGGACCACGCGCTGCGCCATCGCGAGGGTGCGATCGCCGACGTCGATGGCAAGCAGCAACTTGCTCTCGGGGTCCATCGCCACCCAGACCCACTGGGGCGACCGCTCCAGGCGTTCAATGGCCTCAGCCTCGCTGACCTCGCCGTCCTTCACCGCGCTGAGGAGCGCAAACACCTCATCGAGCTGCACCTGGTGGACGCGTATGTCGTGCAGGAAGTGCTGCACGAAGGCCCGCAGCTGCTCGGCCGCCTCCACGAGCCACTGCAGCACCGTGTTGGGGTCCACCTCGAACACCCGCGCCGTGCCACGGATACCCAAGCCTTCGGCCAGGCACGCAATGACGCGGACGATGAGCTCGACCGGCATCCGCTTACCATGAAAGAGTGTGCCGAGGGTCTCCAGAAAGTAGCGGCGACAAACGACGCACAGCAGCTGTCGCCAGGGACCGCCGTTGGGATGCCCATTGGCGCGGAGATTCCCCCAGCCCACCCAGCCCCGGTAGGTACAGTCCGGGTTGGGGCAGAAATGGTGTGAGGTGTCGACCTGGCGGCGGCGCCCCCGTGTGGGCACCATGCGCGGGGGCGGGGCTGAGGGGGTCTGTGGGCGAGGGGCACTGCCGTGCTCACAGGCATCGCAATGAGGCTTGGTGGTGAGGCCCGCACAGGGTGTGGGCTCACGCTGGCGCTTTGGCCGTGGGCCTGAGGGCTCCGGTGTCGTCGGACACACCGTGGCGGGGTCGCTTGGCCACGCCCAATGGAGCATGACGCACAGCCACACCAGGGCGACCAGCACTAACTGGTAAAAAAAGAGTGCAGAGACCATGGCAAGATCCCCTCATAGAAGTGCTGAAATGAGGGTATTTTACTCGGTTTCCAGGCGGTAGGAATTAGCCGCAGGCTACAGGTACACGACCGGACGTTCATGGGACGACGCAAGAACTCTACGGGGCACCATTTCTGGGCTCGGGGGTACTACGTCTCGACGGTCGGGAGGGATGAGGCGACGATCCGGGAGTACATCCGCACGCAAGAGGCGGAAGATCGACGCTTGGACCACATGGACTTGTGGTAAGGCGTGCCGCCTTGAGGCGGCTCACGAACAAACCGCTTTGAGCGGTTCACAACATTCGACCGCTTTGAGCGGTTCACAGTTTTTCAAGCCTCCGGCTTTGCCGGAGGTCGCTGACTAAGGTATAGTATCAAGAGTGTTGATATGTAAAATTAAGGTAGATAGCATTTTTTTATTCTGATAGAATCTCATCATTCATACGATACTCTACCGTAAAGGAGATAGAGATATGCCCACCGCGACCGCAACACACCAGGCGTTGCTGGCAGCCCGGCTCGAAGCGGTGATGCGACGACAGGGGTTGAGTGTCCGGCAACTGGCGCTCCGAGCAGGATTACCCTTGAGCGTGGTGCAGAAGTTGATCGCTGGCGAAGGGCGCCAAACCTCCGTGTGGACGCTGGCGCAACTGGCGGACACGCTCGCCGTGAGCCTGGATTATCTGGTGGGACGGACCAACAGCGACAAGGTGCGTGTGCTGTCCGGGCGCGCAGGAGAAGACGCCCCGCCACCGGACGAGACGCCTGCCACGCCGGCCGCCACACCGCCCCCTAGGGGCAAAGCCCGGCGCCCACGGCCGGCCGCGCCGGTGGCGTAGGAGACCCTGTGGAACCGCAGGAGTATGACGAGATCATCAAGCATCAGGAAAGGGCTTCCATGCAGTGGAGACCATGGCGGTGGTGTGTGGTGGCTCTGGCAGTGGTCCTTCTGGGCTGTTCGAGTGACAATGCCACCCCGCCCTTAACAGGCACCTGGACGGGGTCGCTCCAGGATAGCCTTGCCGGCCGGGGCACGCTCGTGTTGACCATCTCTCAGACGAACAGGCAGCTGACGGGCACCTGGCAAAGCACGTTCCCTGATGCCCGGAACAACAATAGCGGGACGCTGTCGGGGATTGGCCCTGCCCGGGATCTCCTGATCACCATGGTGTGGTCCACGGCGCAGCCTGGGGCCTGCTCGTTCACGGTGACCGCCATGCTGGATCCCAATGATGATGATCACTTCACCGGCACATACGTGCCGGTGACCTGTGGACAGCCAGAGAGTGGCAGTCTGGACGTCACCCGGCGCTAAAAGGAGGTGACCATGAGCACCAATGCCGAGCTCTACGACCAGGATTTCTTCGCATGGACCCAGACCACGGCCGCGCTGATCCGCGCCGGCAAGTGGTGCGACCTCGACCCGGAGGCCCTGGCAGAGGAGGTGGAGAGCTTGGGCAAGAGTGACTGGCGCGAACTGGCAAGCCGGATCGCTGTCCTGATGCGGCATCTCCTCAAATGGCGCTATCAACCCGAACGGCGGCAACGCGGCCGGAGCTGGCGCAGCACCATCTGGGAACAACGGAGCCGGCTCCGCCGCCTGCTCCGACAGAGCCCGAGTCTCGCCCCGATGGTGCCTCAGACTCTCCAGGAGGAATATGCCGAGGCCCGCCAGCGCGCCAGCGACGAAACCGGCCTGCCGCTGGCGACCTTCCCGCCGGTGTGCCCATGGACGGCTGAGGAGGTTCTCGACGTGGACTTCTGGCCAGAGGCATAGCCCGTGGTTGGTATCCGTTACGATACGGTTACGCGACTGTTGCACGCCGTATGGTCAAAAAACTCATGCGGCTTCGCGCATGTAGTATTTCAGGAGCCCTCCGAGCCGTTCACGACACTGTATCGGGCCTTGACACGCTGCGTCTTGGCTGACCGCAGGAAAGAGCAGCACGTTGCCCTTGCCCTGATGATTCCGCTCGTGATGAAAATGCGGGTAGTGTCCCTCAACTCCCGTGATGGCTTTGCTCTGTTTTAGGTCAAAATTGTCTCCTCGATTGTGACATCATACTCATCGAGGAGGCTAGCTTGAACTGGGAGACGTTATACTGTCCTTGCCGGGATTGTCGATGCTATGGGAAGCCCTTCACAGCAGGGCTGTTGGTGAAGAATGGGAGCAGCTACGGTGAACCACAGGCCCGTTGCAATGCGTGTGGAGGGAGCGTAGCCTTGAGCTATGGCACGGCGTACTACGGATTGCAAACTGACCGAGCGCTGTTCGAGATGGCGGTGCGTGCGTTGGCAGAAGGCAACGCGCTGCGGGCCACGGCACGGATCGTACAAGTAGACAAAGACACGGTCTGCGCCTGGCTCGATCGGGTCGCGCGCCACTGCCGCACCGTCATGCTCTCCTTGTGGCGCAATTTGCACGTGCGGGAATGCCAACTCGATGAGCTGTGGAGTTTCGTGCACACGAAGGAAGCGCATCTGCCTGGCGCGACGATCTATAGCGCGACCTACGGGGACGCCTGGGTGTGGATCGCTTTTGCGCCAGTGTGGCGCCTCGTGGTGGCTTTCGTAATTGGCAAGCGTGACCAAGCCAGTGCGGACTTGCTGTTGGCACGCGTCGCGTATGTGACGGATGACCACCTGCCGTTTTTCACCAGTGATCAGTTGCCCCAGTACAAGCACGCCTTACTGACCACCTACGGCGAGTGGTATCAGCCTGAGCGACAAGGCACACGGGGAGCCTTTCCCCACCCACGCCGTAGGCCGCTCCGAGGCTTGTTGTATGCGCAAGTCGTCAAGAAACGCGCCAAAGGGCGTGTGGTCGAGGTGGACACGCGCGTGGTGTTTGGTACCCAGGAGCGCGTGGCGGCGTATTTGGCGACCTCGCCAGTCAGTCAGACGGTGAACACGAGCTTCGTCGAACGTGATAACCTCACGCAGCGCCAGAGTAATCGGCGCCTGACCCGTCGCACGAATGGCTTCTCCAAGGACCTCACGTGGTTTGAGAAGCAGTTATGGGTGTCGCTGGCCTATTACCATCTGGTGCTTCCTCACAAACGGTTACAGGAACCGTTGCCGACACCTGAACCCACACGAGGTGTCGGTTCGCTGCGCAAGTGGCGACCTGTGACCCCGGCGATGGCAGCAGGCCTGACCGATCATGTTTGGACCACCAACGAATTGCTGTCCTACCGCGTCTCGGCAGCATTCCTGGATCAGTTGCGGGAAAGCGAGCCCCTGTTCCCGAGTTGGGATGAGTCCCATCACGGGAGTTGAGGGACACTACCAGCGCGTCAAATTCCGGTCGAACGATGCGTACAAGCGGCCGATCGCCGCCAGGGTGGGCACATCGATCTCCACCAGGGTCAGCCAGGCGGCTAGGTGCTCCTGCACCAGGGCCGTCAGGGTGTGCTGGCCATTGATGAGGAAGCGCTCGCTGTCGATGCGGGCACAGTGGATCTCGGCGCCCTGCCGCCAGTGGCCGGTCCGCATCAAGTGGCGGAGAAACCGCACATGATGTGGCCGGAGCGGGCGCTGGCCCTGGTAAGCGGTCGCCAGGAGCGCCTGCGCTTTCTCCGGCGTGACCAGTGTCAGGGCACTATTCATGCGCGGCCGGGACGGTGGGCGCGGGGACGAAGGCAGAGACATCGGGGTATGAAGCGTTGCCATTCCGGGGAACCTTTCGTGCTGCTGCGTGATGTTTTTGCGGTTGCTACGGGCACGCCGAGGGCGGGCGGGGGTCGCACCCATCCGTCCTGCCCCGGGCCTGCGCGGGTATCGGTCGAGCCGCTGGGGCTCGTCTCCCGGACGAGACAGCCGCGGTCCTGCCCCCAGGGGCGCTTGGGGTGGAGGCCGGTGGGTGGCGTTCTCCGCCCGACCGAGGGCGCACGGGTGGTCATGAGGGCTGCAAGTCCAGGATGGCTGTAAGGGTAGCATAGGAGGGGCCTGGGCGCGATGGGGGGTCCATTCCCGCAACACGGGGTAAGGCATGCCGCCCTCGACCTGGCCCAGGGTGCCCCTCCACCGCGCACGCCTAGTGACCGTGCGCACCGGCTCGGCTCGGTGTCCCCTCCACCGGCGCTCCCTGCCTCGTCCAGCCCATGCGCGTCGTCGCGGCGAGGCCAGAGCAAGCCCCATGGCCTGGGACCCCCGCCGGCGCCTCCCAGATTTCCGCTCGCGTCAGCGGCTGGCTCGCCCTGCCGGTCGCTGGCGGGCGCACACCCCCAGGCGCGGCGGGGCCAGGCCTGCCGGCTGCGGCCGCAGCCACAACTCCCCTGCGTGCGTCAGCGCGCACAGCCCTGCTGGCCGCAGCGCGGCCAGCATCCCACTGGCGGCGCAGCAGCCACAAGCCCACTGCGGGCACAGCCCGCACACGCCCACTGGGCGCAGAGCGCCCACAGCCTACTGGCGGCGCAGCGGGGCGGAGCCGCGTCACTCCCAGGCGGGAGCGCTGGAGTGACGCGGCGTAGGCAAATCCACAACCCATTGACCTTGCAAGGTTTACGGGGCCAAACAGGGGCTTGCTGCCAGGTCTGGCCGCGTGCCACAAAAGAGCTTTGACAGGCCCACAAGAGCGGGGATACACTCGTGTCCATGCCGTCAGCCTTCCGGGGCTGACCCCGGTCAGTGACCGGGAAAAACCCCATCGGTCTCGCGGAGTTTTCGGGTTCTCCGCGGCGCGCCGTTCTCGCCAGAGGCGGCGCTCGCGACTGATCCGTAGGACCCCATGCCCTTCTTCCAGCCAGGGGCATAGGGTGGTGGCAGGCTGTGACCCATAGACCGCAGGGCGCTCACCGGGAGCGCCTGGGAGGCAATCATGCAGAGAAGGACGACCGTGTGCTGTAACCCATCAGCGTCCCTCATGTCCCTGTCGTGACCCTGCAGGACCCTCTGTGGAGGGGTGTTGGCACCGCTGAGGAGGCCAGCGACCCCAGCTCGTTACCGAGTCCAGAGGCCACGCTCCGGCCCTCAACAAGCCAGCGAGAAGTGCTCTCGTGTGGCGGGCCATCAACACTCACCAGCGGGTAGACCCGAGCGTGGATGCTGTCCTTAGCGCCCCAGATACGCGATGGTAATGGCCTCGCGCGCATGCCCCAATTCTTCACTGATCAGCACCCGTGCGTCATCGTCGGCATACCGCTGCGTCGGCGTCAGTGCCTCCCGATGCGGCCCCCCGGTAGCGGGGCAGGCAAACCCCGTGAGTTCCAGGAAGCGCTCTTGCGCATAGGCATGCCGCAGGCCGTGCATCTTCCGCAGGCCCGCCCGCCGACATTGCGCCTCGTAGCTATGCAGGTGCTGGGCATAGGTCCGGTGCGCGGGAATGAGGGAGGCGGTTTTGCTTTGCACCAGCGCCTTCGCGCGCTCCAGCACCTCGCGTTGGGCCTGGGTGCGGATCGGGATCTCGCGGGGGCGGCCGCCCTTGGTCCAGGAGCCTTGGAGCACCAGCCGGTCGCCCTAGTCGGCCTGGTGGGGGCGCAGTTTGAGGCTCTCCTCTCGCCGTAAACCAAAGGCCCGTTGCAGTTCGAGCGACATCCGCACATGGGCATTGCGCACTTTCGCGAGCACATCTACAGGCAGCTCCTTGGCTTTCGAGACGGTGGCGACCGTCACCCGGGGCGCAAGTCCATAGTGGGCATTCGTCGCGGCGAGCACGGTGCGTTTGCCAATGGTGCGCTGCCACCAGCGGAGAATGCTGAGGCGATTTTTGACGGTTCCTGGCGCCAGGCCCTGGGCCTGCCACAGGGTCAGTAACCGCTGGACATGGCGGGGCTTGAAGTCGTGCGCATGCATCTGTTTAAAGCCGGCCTGGTAGAGTTGCTCACCGAAGAGCATGAGCATATGCAGGCGATTCGCCCGGGTAGCGTAACTGCCTTCCTTGTGCTGCTGGGTGAGCTGGCGGAGTTCATACGTGAGCTGGTGCATCAAGGTCCTCCTGGGTACGGGGGGGTGTCAACGCTGTCCAGAGGGCGGTCAAGCCGAGGGCGTCACGCGTGGCCGCGGCGACCGGCGTCAGCAACGGCACCCGGAGTTTCCAGACCTCGCCCTTCATGCGGACAAAGGCCTCGCCTCGGGGCAGCGCCGTCAGCCAGGCGGGTCGAATGAGCGGTGTTTCTCTGGCCATGAGCCGCCGGTGGGAGGAGCCACTGAGCCCCCCGACCCCGCCGTAGGACAGGCCCACACCGGTGTCCGGCAGCCGCACGGTGCACAGGCCGAGCCCTTCCGTCGCTTCGGCCGCGGTGCGATCATCCGCCAGCCGACACCAGATCTTCGTGTTGAGGTTGTCGAGCACCCGGCGCGCCTGCGCCGGTCCCATCGCCGCTTCGGCATCCGCCAGGCTCTGCTGCGCCAGGATGAAGCGGGCATTGGCGCCGCCGCCTTTGTTGAGCGCGTTGGTGAAGAGCGGATACGCCACATCGCCAAACTCATCGATGAGCACGGTGATGGGGGACGCCGTGGTCACCTCGTCATAGGCATAGCGCCGCCCGAGAAAGCCCACGAAGTCCTGGAGGATCACCCGCCCGATGCGGTTCGCAATGTCCCCCAGCAGCATCGCTGCCAGCGCCACATAGACCACCATGCCCTCGTCCACAATCCGGCTCCAGGTCACGTCCGCCGGGATGGTCGAGAACAGCGGCCCGAGCGGTTCGCCCACCACGCCGCGAAAGGCCGGGATCAGGTTCGAAGTGACTTTGGTAAAGTGATCGCGCGGCTTCTCCAGATCGTCGATGAGGGCATCGGCCACCAGGTCCGGCATGCCGCTCGCCTGGTAGTGCCGGATAAGCGGGGGCAGTCCCCGCGGGCCGTTGTAGCCCAGATGCGTGAGGTAGGCCGCCAGCAGGTGTTCCATATGGACGCGCAGCACAGAGACCGTGTACAGCCCTTCCAGGGTCCAGGCCTGCCCGAGCGCCGCCTGCACGGTGGCCAGCCGCTCGATCAGGGCGAGGGGGTATTCCTCAAAAAACGGATCGCTGCCCCGCGCCCCACCGCTGGGCATCAGCGCCCGAATCCGCGCCGACACTTCGGCGGGGGTCGTTGCCGTCTCGAGCACGTTGATCCGGGCGGACTGCTGCGGGAACGCCGGGGTGATGAGGGCGAACGGGCGGCGCTGGCGCTGCGCTTCGGCGGCACAGCGGGCGAGCAGCTCCCGGTCGCCTTTGGGGTCGAGCACGACGACCGCGCCCGGGCCGCGGATGGCTTCGGAGGCCAGCACTTCGAGCAAGCGCGTCTTACCCGAGCGCGTCGTGCCGGTCACCAGGACGTGTCCCACTAACTCACGAAATGATGCCAGGATGCCCCACTGCTTGCGGTGGGGAGGAATGGCATCCTTGTTAGGGGGTTTGGGGGACAGATTCCCCCAACATGACAGAGACCTTCCTTCTAAAGCCCCGCCGCTTGCGGCGGGGATCTTTATCTTTACTCCAGGGCACCACCAGCGCCCGCTCGCTGTCCTGCCCGACGGCGTGCAGGGCTGGATGGCCCCCACGGCTATCTTCCGCAATGGGCAAGGCCCCGTCAGTGACCAGTGCCGTCTCTAACACCTGCGTGTGCCCGGCCTGCCAGCGAAAGGCGCGCCCCAGCAGGACCCCGCGATGGACCCCACGACGGCTGCACCAGTGGCGCAGCCAGGCAGGCCACCAGGGGGGTGTGGCGGCGCTGGCCAGGGCCTCCGGCGCGAGGACCCACCCCGCCGCCTGGTGCCAAGCCCGGCGCTGCGCCAGGGCGCGATCGAGCGCCAGCAGGCGCCAGACGGCCCAGGCGGCACTGAGGGTCAGCGCCAGGGGGTGCATGTCGGGGGCCAGCCAGGGCGTAGGGGGTGCCAGGGCGACGGCGAGGACGGTGCTGCTGGCGACGCTCGCGAGGACGAGCGCGGTGACCAGATGCTGACGAGCCATGAGATTCCTCCGGGGTGTCGAGTTGTGCGATGCCTCTGGCAGGCTCTGGGGGCCGGGTGCCCACGCACCCGGGCGCGACGCGGTCCAGGGAGGCCGCGCCGGGTCCAGGTGGGCGGGCCTCCGTGGGCCCCTGGCCTCCTACGGCGAGGGCCGTGGCGGCTGGAGAGGAGCAATCGCCAGGCGGTACGTCGCCAGCCAGTTGGTCACGGTCTCAAGCGAGATATGCGCGTCCTCGCGCTCGCACGCCGCGATCACGTCCCGCTTGAAAGCCTGGTGGAGATCCCACGCCAGGCGAAAACAGTGGCCCTCGTAGCATGGGACCGTCTCGCCATGATAGCCTTCCCGGCGCAATTGCCATTCGAGGATATTCAAGGCCAGGTCGGCGGGACCACTGCCGCCGTAGCCCCACGCATAGCCTGTGGGGCTATGATGGGTGACCAGATGTGGCACGTTGGTCGACGTCTGCTGGTCCCTCTGCCGCAGCACGATGCCGTGCTGCTCGATGGGCATGTCCAGCGGGAGATCGGCAAAACCGCTCGCACGGTGTCGAAGAATGGAGGCCTCAGGGGGCCTCTCCGAAGACGGGCATGGTGTCTCCATGATGTCACTCCTTCGGCACAGGCACGCTGGAGGCCTGCGCCCCCAGCCAGCCCATGCCGGTGCTGGAGGCTGCAGCCTCCGGTGTGGTGGCCTGGCCCTTGGGGCCAGGGATGGTGCGGGCTCCGGTGTCAGGCACGCGGGAGCCCCTGACGGTGCCGTGCGGTATCAGGCCGGGGCGGCAGGCACCCCGGGCGCCGGATCAGCCAGGCTGCGACCTGGCGGTCCGCGTCGTCCTCCTCGACCGTTGTATCAAAGACCTGGCCGAACAGGGTCTGCATCGGGGGGTCCCACCCGACGATCACCTGATGGTGGGCCGCATGGGGCGCAATCACGTATCGACTCATTGGATCCTCCAGAGCCACCGGCAGACTGGGAGCGTGCTGCCCCCGCCGGCGCGAGTACAGGTCGAGACACAGCCGCGCCTCCGCGGCGGGGCCATGGTTGTGGGTGGTCAGTTCCGCCTCGGCAAGGCGGAACCACCGGTTGCGACCATGAGCCTGTGACTGGCCCGTGCAGGGAATGATCGGCATCGCAGGCTCCTGTGGGGGGCAGGGTTCCTGCCCCCGGTTGCGGTGTTAGAACGGGATGTCCTCGTCTGGATCAACCAAGGAGTCGGGATCCCCCGGGGGCATCTCGGCCTCGCCGCTCTGGGGGCGTACGCCGAGGAAGTGCACGCGGTCCGCTACGACCTCATGCTTGCGGCGTGTCTGGCCATCGGGAGTCTCCCAGGTGCGCTGGCGCAGACGCCCCTCGATGAGCGCCTGGCTGCCTTTGTGGAGATGGGCGCCTACGGGCTCCGCCTGCCGTCCAAAGACGACGACATCGAGGCCAGGCCAAAGGTGGCCATGGCCGTCCCCGTGGCGGTGTAGCGCACTTCCGGGTCACGGCTCAGGTGCCCGACCAGGATGATTTTGTTAAACGTGGCCATGCTCAGGCTCCTTCGGTGTCGGGTGATGGGCACCTGTGGTGGTGGACGCGTCTAGTCGATACGGCACGGCGACGAGGACACCGACCGCGTCAGCGGGGATGGTCTGGAGGGCCTGCTCGGCTGCCGCGCGAGTCACAGTCAGGTGCTGACAGGCAGGACAATAGAACTCCCACCCGCCCTGCACCGGCGGCGTCAGGCGCCACAGGGAGGTTCCACAGCGCCAGCAGGGTTCATCGGACGTCCAGGCTGTTCCGGTATAGGACGACATCGTCACTCCTTTCTGGGGGTCAGGGCACCGGTCGTTCCGGTACCCTTGGCCCGTGCAGGGTTACTGCAAGCCACACACCTGCCCCAGCCGCACGGTGGCACGAAAGGCCGGTCCCGGCGGCAGGGTCTGGAGGTGGGTGGTCACCGCATTGTGCAGGGCCCACAGCGTCACCCCATAGCGGGGGACGGTCATGGTGTGGTAGGTCTGCACGACCCGGGGAAAATACCGCAGTGGCAGCAGGCGCTGGGCGAAGACGTCATAGATCCACGCTTTGGCGTCCTGGGCCGTGAGTGGGGTCGCCTGGAGCCGGCGTATCCCGGCCCGCAGCGTCAGCATCCCGGCTTGATAGCGGTCGAGGGCGTGCGCGAGCTCCCGCGGCAGGTCGAGCCTGGCGGTGTGCTTGCGCTTCAGGGCAATGAGATCACCCGCGAAGCACAGATTGTCACACACGAACACTTTCAGGCCGATGGCGAGCTGGAAGGCCATCGACTTGTCATTGGCGGTGCGCAGGCCCAGCGCGGCCGCGCTCTCGCCGGTGTCGTACCAGTCGAGATCCAGGGTGCCAAAGAGCATGCTGCCCTGGTGTTGCACGGCATACTGTTCCCGGCGGACCTGGAGGCCCCGCCGGGCGAGCTCGGCATGCAGGGCGTCGAGCAGGTCGCTGTGCTTGATCGGCACCCAGGTGGCGGTGCGGGCGGGTGCGGCAATCAATGACAGGTCGGCGCGGGTGACGCGCTCAGCGCCACAGTGGGTCAGCAGAATAGCGTCAGGTGCCATACGATCGCTCCTTCTCTGAGGATGGGGACAGCGCGGCGACGCCCGCGGGCGTCCCGTGAAGCTGCCCAGGTCAGGCAGGGGGCTGCTGCCCCGTGCAGAGCGCCTGCCGCAGCAGGCGT
>WNGA01026328.1_pt1 | contig 22018 bp, 20 predicted proteins | sample 5400061 | NCBI WGS metagenome assembly WNGA01 (sample SAMN13153366, study PRJNA577476) | soil metagenome | isolation source: 100 cm soil or saprolite under grassland replicate 2 | place: USA:California | collected 2016-06-15
CTACGCCTCGCTGAGCTGTTACGGCCATGGCGGACCATGGACATCAGGCCGCGGCTATGAGCGCCAGGGCCAGGCAGTCACGGGCCTCATGGAGCGCGTCGGCAACGTACCCGCGATCCTGGGTCCGTACAACCTGGTCGACATCGGGACCGGTGTGCTGACTGCATTCGCTGTCGGCTTGGGCGTCTTCCATCGCGACCGAACCAGCCACGGCCAGCAGGTCTTTTCGTCGCTATCGCACACCGCTACGTATCACCAGACGCCTTTCATGCTCGACTACGCCGGCAAGGTGTGGGACGAGCCGCGCGGCTGGCTCGCGCTCGGCACTGGCCCGTTGCAGCGCTTCTATCATGCCAGCGACGGCTGGTTCTTCCTCGGCGCCCAGCCCGACCAGGCTGCCCTCATTGGGTCCGCGCTGGGCCTGGATGCCGTCGATGAGGCCCAGCTTGAACGCTTCTTCGCAGTGCAACCGGTTGGCCATTGTGTGGACCGCCTGCGCCAGGCCGGCATCAGCGCCCAGGCCGTCGTCGACCTGCCGGCACTGATGCAAGATCCGTGGGTCCGCGCCCACGGCCTGAGTGTCACGCAGTGCTCCGAAGAGGTCGGCGACGTCACATATCCAGGCCTGTCGGTACACATGTCGCGGACGCCGATGCGCATAGGTCGAGCCGCGCGGCGTCCCGGTGCCGACGCCGACACGGTCCTCGGCGAAGTCGGTTTGGCCGATGCCATTCCGAAGCTGGAACAGCAGTGGGTCCTGCAAACGCAGAATCTGCCATCAGCCTGGTGAGTTGCCCACGATGTCATCCCGAGCTTGCGCGGGATCTCGCCTGTCTGAACGTCGCACAATGCCGAGCGCCGTGCACGCGAGATTCCTCGCGGAGCCCGTCCTCGAGCGGAGCGAAGGGCTCGGAATGACAAGTTGCTGGGAAAGGAGACGACCGTGATCACGATCGAGGCGGGCGAACGACGGTACGAACTGGTAGAGGGCTGGGGCAAACTCCCCGAAGACTGGCAGTGGGGCCAGGTGGCCGGCGTGGCGTGCGACTCGCAAGACAGAGTCCACATCTACACGCGCACCGATCACCCGTATATGGTTTTTGACCGCGATGGGACGTTGCACGAGCATCAGGACGGCCTCGATCAAGCCCACAGTCTGTTCATCGATCCGTCGGACTCGGTGTTCTTTGTCAGCCATCACGCGCACACCGTGATGAAGATGAGCAATGACGGCAAGCACTTGCTCACGCTGGGCACGCGCGGCCAGCCATCGGACACCGGCTACACGCAGGAGGGTCGTGTGCCAGCCTCGCCGTGGCTCTCCGGTGCGGGTCTGCCGGTCACCAACGGCGTGGCATATGGTGGTCCGCCATTCCATCAGCCGACCGACGTGGCCATCGCCAGCAATGGCGATATCTTCGTCTCCGACGGCTACCGCAACGCGCGCGTGCACAAGTTCAGCGCCGATGGCGCGCTACTGCACTCATGGGGCGAACCAGGCGATGCCAAGGATCTACGCAACAGCCGCAAAGATCCAGGCAAGTTCCACACCCCGCACGGCATCTGGGTCCACGGCGATCGCGTGTTTCTGCTGGATCGCGAAAACAACCGCATCCAGATTTTCTCGACCGACGGCGAGTTCCAGGACATGTGGACGGAGCTCGAGCGACCAACCGACATGTACGTGGATCGCGAAGGCGTCGTGTACATCTCGGAACTGGAAGATCACGTCAGTATCCGCGACCTCGACGGTAACGTGATTGGCCGGTTTGGCAGTGAGCGCAGCAACGCGCCGGGCAAGTTCTGGGGACCGCACGCCATCTGGGTCGACTCCGTCGGCGACATGTACATCGGCGAAGTGTTGGAGGGTCAGCGCCTCCAGAAGTTCGCCCGCCGCAAGTAGAGGCCGCTGCTGGTGCGACCATTTCGTTTCGGGTTGCAAGCCGGGCGAGTCAACGACCCGCACGCGTGGACGGTCCTCGCTCGCCGCGCGGAATCCGAGGGCTACTCCGCATTCATGATTCCGGATCATCTCGGCCGGCTAGCGACGTTTCCATTACTGATGGCGGCGGCCGCTGTGACACGCAGCATCAAATTGACGACGTACGTTCTCAACCAGGATTTCCGGGCACCGCCGATGCTGGCGGTCGAAGCCGCGACCGTCCAGTTGCTGACTGGTGGTCGACTAGAGTTGGGTGTGGGCGCCGGCTGGGCCGAGTGGGAATACGTCCAGGCCGGCTTGCGCTACGATCCGGCACCCGAGCGCGTCGCCCGCTTTGACGAGTACCTCCAGGTGGTCAAAGACCTGCTCCATGCTGAGGCTCCGCTGTCGTTCGACGGCAAGTGGTACACGTTGCGCGAGTTTCAGCCGCTGCCACGTTCCGCGGAGTACGGTCCGCCGCCAATCCTGGTTGGTGGCGGCTCAAAGCATGTCCTATCGACTGCCGGCAGGCTCGCCGAGATCATCAGCATCTCGACGCGCGCCACTCCGGATAGCCGCATCGACTCGCGCAACATCACCCTTGCCCAGGTCGAACACAAATTGGCCTGGATTCGCGCCGCCGCCGGTGCGCGCTTCGCGGACATCGAGTTGAACATGACCATTCGCGACGTGACGATCACGGATGATCGGCGCGCAGCTGCCCGCCAGCTTCTGGCCGGCTGGCGGAGTGGCCGCACGATGATGGCGAATGCTGACGCGCTCACTGAAGACGACGTTCTCGACTCGCCGCACATTGCGATCGGCACGACGTCCCAGATCGTGGAACAATTCACCACCATGCGCGACAAGTGGGGCATTTCGTACTACGAGATCAACAACTCCGACATGGAGTCTATCGCGCCGGTCGTCGAACGCATGGCACACTGACATTCACACGGGGAGGGCGTTCCCATGAATCGGCGCGATTTTGTTCGTTTGGCGATGATCGCCTGTGGGGCAACACTCCTCCAGGCGTGTGCACCCGCCTCTTCACCGCCCGCGGCTACCACGGCGCCCGTAGCACCAACCAGCCCACCCGCGGCGACCGCGGCGGCAGCCAAGCCCACCGGTGCAACGGTGGCGCCTACGGCAGCGCCGGCCGTCCAGCCAACCCCAAGGCCGGCCGCGCCGGCCAAGCCAGGCGCCGTCCAACTGCCCACCCGCGTCATCTTGCAAGGCATCAAGCCCGACCTGCCCGGCTCGGACGATGGCCTGATCGACCCAGCGTTCGTCAACTACCCGGCGAACCCGGTCAAGTCCGTCGCCGACACGCCCGGCCGCGGTGGCGACGTCAACGTCACGACCTGGACCACCAGCGCCGCGCCGACGCCCATGGACTCGAACGCGCTGTGGCAGGCGGTCAACAAAGAGCTGGGCGTCAATCTCAACATTAGTATTCAGCCGCAGGCCGACTACCCCACGGTCAAGCTGCCGACGATCATCGCTGGCAACGACCTGCCAGACATCCTGTACATCGCCACGACCGCCGTCATTCCCCAGTTACCCGCATTTCTGAAGTCGAAGATGGCGGACCTGACACCGTATCTCAGCGGCGATGCCATCAAGGACTATCCCAATCTGGCAAATTTCCCGACCCTCGGCTGGCGCCACGTCACCTTCAATAACGCCATCTATGGTGTGCCAGTGCCGTACCCGCTGTTCCTGTGGGTGCACTGGGTGCATCAGGACCTGCTCGATCAGGACAAGCTCGAGCGACCCAAGAACGCCGAAGAGTACAAGAAGCTCGCACTGAACTTCACCCGCCCAAACCAGAACCTGTACGGCATCGGTGCCGAGAACAATGTCGGCATGGGCGTCACCAACGGCTGGATGACCGGTATTTTCGGTGCGCCCAACGTCTGGGCTCTTGACGAAAAGACCGGCAAGCTCACTGGCACCGTTGAAACGGAGCAATTCCGCGCCGCGCTCGGCTATGCACGTGATCTGTGGACCGCCGGCGTCTATCATCCCAACGCGCTGCAGTACAACCTGGTCAGTGCGCGCAATGACTTCGCTGCGCGCAAGTTCGCCTTCCGCTTCGACGGATTCCAGAGTGCCTCGGTGACCTTCTGGGACGCGGCCGCCGGCCTCAATCCGCCGGCCAAACCGCGCATCATGACGCCGTTTCCCGCGGTCGACGGGGCCAAACCAACCTATTGGTCGAGCAATCCGACCGGTATTCTTGGCTATAGCGTCATCAAGCAGGCGTCACCGGAGCGTATCAAAGAGATGCTGCGCATCCTGAACTGGCTCGCCGCACCGGCCGGCTCCCAGGAATACCTGCTGATGAATTTTGGCTTGAATGATGTCCACTGGACTCCGGATGCCAAAGGCAATCCAATTCTGAACGATCGCGGCAAGGCTGAGGCGACGGTGCCCTTCCGCTATATCACGCAGGGACCGGTCGCGCTGTATTACACCAAAGATCCGGCATACGCCCAGATCATGCAGGACGCCGAAAAGGCAATGTTCCCGTTCGTGTCGATCAATCCGACCGACGGCTACTACTCGCCCACCTACGCCAGCAAGTGGCCGGCGCTACAGCGCGACCTGTCTGACAAAATCAACGAGATCGTTGTCGGACGCCAGCCCATGAGCGCATTCGATCAAGTCGTGCGCGAGTGGCGCGACGCCGGCGGTGACCAGATTCGCACGGAGTACGAAAAGGAGATCGCCGCCGCCCGCTAAGCCGATACGGCCATCCGCAATTCGTCCACGTTGGCCGCCACCAGGTCGGCCAGCATCGCGTGTGGCGACACCACGTCCAGTGGCCGCACTCCAAAGCGATCGTGCAGCCGCGCGGCCATCGGCGGCCGGCCCTTCTGCAACTCCGTCGCCTGCCGCTCCAGCAATCGTCGGGCAGCAATGACCGCCAGATCGCTCGTGCCGAGGTGCTCTTGTGTGCGGTCGCACACATAGCCCATGCCCTCGGTCATCGCCCGATCCTGCGTCTCAATGCCCTGAATGCCCGAGTAATTCACATGGCGTTGCCGCTCGCGGTCCAGCGAATACAGATTGCGTCGATTCTCCGTCGGCAGCCATGTGTCGATCGAGATGTTGCCGCGCAAGTCAAACGTGCCGAGCTCGCGCGACGTGAACGGCGGCTCGCGCTCAATCGGCGCCTCCGGGTTGTACGAGACCTGAAAGCGCAAACAGTGATGATCGTCGATCGGGACGACGCCGACACACGCGCGTGGCCAGCCCGGACCAGGAATGAGCGTATACATCGGCAGCATGAACTGCGTCACCCGCCAGTAGTACTGACTATCCCGCGCCGTGCGCCGTCCACCATAGGCAAATCCGATCTCGTTCTCCATGACCATCAACCGCGGCGCTTTGTCGAGCACGCCTTCCTCGCGCACGCCGGGAATGCCGTCCTGCGCCGAATGCAGGAACGATACGTGCGACGTATCGACGTTGCCTTCGAGCACCTGCAGCCAGTTCGACTCCACGATCCACATGGCCACGCGGCGCCGTGCGTCGGGCACGGTCGCCCATTCCATCAGTGGTAGCTCGGGCACCGTGTCAGGGGGCCCCAGGTATGCCCAGATCGTGCCGCCGAACTCGCGGGTTGGATAGGCGCGCACGTTCACTTTGTCTTTGAAGTTGCTCTCGGGCGGCTCACTGGGCATGTCGACACAGGTGCCTGACGTGTCGAATTTCCAGCCGTGATACACGCAGCGCAGGCCGCATTCCTCGTTGCGCCCGAAGTACAGCGGCGCGCGCCGGTGCGGACAGAAGGCTTCGAAGAGGCCAATGGTGCCGTTGCTGTCGCGAAATGCGACCAGGTCCTCGCCCAGGATGCGCAGGCGCACGGGGTCACCATCGGCCTGAGGCAGTTGTTCGGGCAGCGAGATGGGCAGCCAGAAGCGCCGGAACAACTCGCCCATAGGTGTGCTCGCCCCGACGCGGGTCATGAATACGTTCCGCTCAGCAGTCAGCACGCTGCACCTCCTACGCCATTAGTCATACTAACGCCAGGTCGCAGGCGCCAATCGCGGCTTTGAGCGCAGGGCACTCAGTTGGCGCAGCGCCGCCTGGCGAGTACGCTGGCGGCGCGAAAGGACACCGCCGATGAACGTGGCCCAGCACCTCGAGCGCGCTGCGCGTCACTTCCCCGACCGACCGGCCATCGTGTTCGAGGGCGAGCGCATCAGCTACGCCGCGCTGCAGCAACGCGTCGACCGCGTTGCGCACGCGCTCATTGGCCTCGGCGTACAGCAGGGCGATCGGATCGGCTTGTTCCTGCCGAACATTCCTGCCTTTGCACTGGCGTACCTGGCGAGAGAAAAGGTCGGCGCGATTGCCGTATCGGCCAACGTGATGCTCACGGCCGACGAGCTGCGCTATCTGCTCGAGGACAGCGGCACGACGCTGCTGTTCACCAGCGCGGACCTGTCAACTGCCTGGCAGCCGCTGACGCCAGACCTCGTAGATCAAGCGCGCGTCATCCTATGTGAGGGCGAGGCGCCAGCCGTTCGATCCCTCGCCGAGCTCGCGGCGAATGCGCCCAACGAGCCGTTCCACGCGCGCGAGATGCAGCCCGACGATCCAGCCGTCATCCTCTATACGTCCGGCACAACGGGACGCCCGACGATCGGCTGCTGCTGTTTCTGCCGTTGTTCCATGTGTTCGGCCAGAACGCCATCCTGAACTCCGCGCTGCAGGCGGCGGCCACTGTCGTACTGCAGCGTCGCTACGACCCACAGAAAACTCCGGAGCTTATCGAGCAGGAACGGGTCACGATGTTCTTCGCCGTCCCGACGATCTACATCGGACTGCTCAACGCCGGCCTGGACCCGCGGTACTTCGAATCGATCCGCTACTACTTCTCCGCCGCGGCGACCATGCCGGTCGAGATCGCCCGCCGTTGGCAAGCCACATTCGGACGGCCAATTGTCGAGGGCTATGGACTGACTGAGACGTCGCCCTTCGCGTCGTATAACCACATCTGGGAGCATCGGCCAGGTTCGGTCGGTACGCCCGTCGAGAATGTCGAGATCCAGGTGCTTGACGCTGACGATCGGCCCGTGGGCGCCGGAACGTGGGGCGAGATTTGCATCAAAGGACCAAATGTGATGCTGGGCTACTGGAACCGGCCAGATGACACAGCGCAGGCGATCCGCGACGGCTGGTTCCACTCGGGTGACATCGGCTACATGGACGCGGACGGCTACATCTACCTGGTCGATCGTGTGAAGGACATGATCAACTCGGCCGGATTCAAGATCTGGCCGCGTGAGGTCGAGGAGGTGCTGTTTCAGCATCCGGCCATTCGCGAATGCGCCGTCGTCGGCCTGCCGGACCCGGTCAAAGGCGAAATCCCGGCCGTCTTCCTCGTGCTTCACGACGGCGCGAGGCTGTCCATCGACGAATTCGACACGTTCTGCCGTCAGCGTATCGCTGCTTACAAGGTGCCGCGCCACGTGGAGTTCGTGGACACGCTGGCCAAGAACGCCACGGGCAAGATCCTCAAGCGCGTCCTGCGCGACCAGGCGAGCACAGTAGCCGTGGCCAGCTAGCCACAGTATTCTGAGCCCCGCCATGTACGACCCGCCGAGCGTCCCGTTCGGACCACTCAATGCGCTTCGCCGAGCTGCAGCTCCCACTTGATCTCGACCGTGATCGACGGCTAATCGCCTTCACCTGCGCCCGTCGGCGTGACAGCTAGCCAGGGTATGATCTGTTCGCCCACGACCGCCGCCAAGCCACTCGAGCCCTTCGCGCAGCTCGGCGACGGTCGCCTCGCGCGGCACGCCTTCGGACGCAGCCCGAACCGGCAGCACACTCGCGGCAAGTAGCACGCACGACGACGCCCGAATTCGATCTACCGGATTCGGCTTGGGCCAGGTCTTAGACGAACCGCCGGATGAATGCGAGTGCGGTATCGGCGACATCGCGCCAGCCGTCGTCGATGGTCAGCGCATGGCCGCGGCCCGGGATCTCGACGATTTCGGTGACGCCGGCGTTTCGCTTCTGCTGCTTGAAGCTGGCATTGGCGATCGCCCACGGTACGGTGTTGTCCTTCTCACCCGAGATGATCAGCAGCGGACCGCGCGCCGGATTCCTGCTGTCAACCTTTGCTTCCGTCCACGGGTTCAAATTGGCCGTCGCCGCCTGGAACAGGGGCGCTCCAGCCGCTGGCACGGCGTATGTCTCGTACAGCCGATGCGCTTCGTCCTCACTCACCGCGTTGGCAAACGAGAATCGAAATTGCTCGTACGTCAGTGGCACGGCGCGGTTGCGATTGGCCGGGTTGCCGAGCGCCGGCAGCGCCGCCCGCAGCGCCGAAATCGGCAGGGGCAGCACGCCCCGAAACGGAGCCGGATCGATCGCGACCGATGCCGCCGACAGTCCACGTCCAGCGAGGATCTGCGTCAGCAAGCCGCCAAACGAGTGGCCGATCACGGCCGGCCTCTTGTGCAGCTTGCTAATGACCGAGGCGAAGTGGTCGGCCACCTGGCCGATGGTCTTGCGCGCGAAGACCTCAGGGTGCGCGTTGGCCTCTTCGACGGTCTGGGGATCGTCGGGCCAGCCAGGCGTGAGCGCCGCGAAGCCGGCCTCCTCGAAGAGATCCGCCCAGCGGTTCCAGCTGCTCGGCAGCAACCACAGGCCGTGGACGAAAACGACGGGCACGCGCCCCGTCGCGTTGGCGCGGTCGACCTGCTGCTGGTCGACCTCCTCTTCACGCGCGGTGGTGCTGAAAGCACCGGTCTCAGTAGCCATGGGTGTCGTCTCCTCCGCTCACGCTGGGAAGTCAGCCGCAGGCAAGCCCGTTCCGCGAGCGTGCCATACAGTGCAAGCTAAGCAATGAAAGGCACCGCCATTATGGCCCACTATGCACCCGACCGCCCGACGACCGCCTGGCCAACCTTTCCGATCGGCGGCTGGGCTGAGACGGGACCGACCCTGCATCGCTGGACGCAGGTCGTCGGCAAAATCCGCATGGCGCTCAGCGCACCCATGAATCACTACTGGCACACGCCGCTGTACGTCTCGGCGCGCGGGCTCACGACCTCTGCGATCCCATACGGTTCCGAGCTGTTCGAGATCGAGTTCGACTTGCTCCATCACCAGCTCGTGCTCTCGACGAGCTGGGGTCCGACACGCATGTTTCCGCTGGCCGCGTACAGCGTGGCCCATTTCTACGCGCAAGTCATGGCTGCGCTCGACGCGTTGCGCATCGACGTGCGCATCTGGCCGAAACCGGTCGAAATCGCCGATCCCATTCCATTCGACCAGGATCGAACCCACGCCAGCTATGACCCTGAGGCTGAGGTCAGCAGCGCGGGTTTCTGGCCCGGCAATCAGGACGCGCCGCCGATGTTCTACAGCTATGCGGTGCCTGAACCGGCGGGGTTCCGCTCCACCGCTGTTGCGACGTATGACGACACCTTAGGCGAGTTCGTGCTGCCCTACGCCGATGTCCAATCTGCCGAGCGCCCGGACGAGAGGCTGCTCGAATTTCTGGAGAGCACCTATGCGTCCGCCGCCGACCTGGGCGGCTGGGACAGAGTGCTGCTCGAGCAGCGCCCGCCGTGCGCTTGCGACAACCGAGGAGAACCACGCTCATGACGAACGGCCAGCAATGCGCGCACCTGGGTCAGGTGCGCGACGTCCAACCGCGCACGCCCGACGGCTGCGAAGAATGTCTCCAGATGGGCAGCGACTGGGTCCACCTACGCCTGTGCCTCAGCTGTGGCCATGTTGGCTGCTGTGACAACTCGCCGAACCAACACGCGACCAAACATTACCGCGGCTCGCACGATCCACTCATCCAATCGTTCGAGCCCGGCGAGGATTGGGGCTGGTGCTATGTCGAAGAAGTGTTCCTCGAGCCGGCACCGCTCCCCCAAGCCCGCCGCTAGCGCCTGACAGGCCGGGACCCTCTAGCCTTGCGGCAGCCTGACGGCCGGGACGGTGCCGCCGTGCGACAGCCCGACGCCGCGGACGCTTCCGGCTGGTGTCAGCCTGACGGCCGGACGGTGCCGCCGTGCGACAGCCGGAGGCAGCACCGACGTCAATCCTCGTCCGGCGGCCGGCGTAGGCGTTTGACCGTCCCGCGATGCGTTTTGGACGATAGCCGCTTTTCGCGTGCCGGCCGACTTGGCCGCGTTGGACGTCGAGGCGGCGGGTCCGGCGCCAGCGCCGCGGTGACCAGCGCTTCGAGGCGAGCCGCGGCGACCTCTCGATTGCGAGCTAGCGAGCGCTCAGCCTGGCTGAGGATGCGCAGCGGCCGCTCGTCGAGCCCGAGCCGCTCGGCGAGGCGCTCCGCTTGCTGGGACGGCAAACCGAGCAGCGCATCGCCGTCGATGACCAACTCCGCGCGAGTTGACGCCTTGTCGCGATGCTGTCCACCCGGCCCACTCGAACGGCTAGCGCCCCACTGCGCGCGCTGGAGCAGCTGCTCGGTGACTTCACTTGTGTCCAACCGTCCGCCTTACGGTTCAGAATACGGAACGCGCTGTCAATTCACAGCCGGCCACCGTGCCAGCGTGCCGACTCGCCAATGATGAGCCCCGTCATCAGCGTGTTCAGTTCAGGCATAGCGTCCTCCTCACCGTCTACACGAACGCCCAGCCCCGAAATCGACAGTTGCGTCAAGCGCCGCTGCACGATTGCCTGTGTACGCGGGCCGCCGAAAGCCGCTATCCTATCGGCTCGCAGCCGGGCCGACGTCGTCCCCTGCGCCCAAAGGCCACCCAGCACGGGTAAGGGGCGAGATGACGAAGGCACACCGTAGATCAGACTATTCGCGACTCCCGTTTAGCAGCCTGCCCGAGCGGCAGGGGCTGTATGACCCGCGCTTCGAGCACGACGCGTGCGGCGTGTCGTTCGTCGTCGACATCAAGGGTCGGCCGAGTCGCGATATCGTCGATACTGCGCTTGGCGCGCTGTGCAACCTCGATCATCGCGGTGCCCAGGGCGCCGAGCCTAATACGGGCGACGGCGCGGGCATCTTGATCCAGGTGCCCGATGCGTTCCTGCGAGCCGTCGTCGACTTCGAGCTCCCCGAGCGCGGCGCCTACGGCGTCGGGCTGTGCTTCTTGCCCCACGACGCGCAGCCCGCGATGCGGTGCATCGAGGAGATTCTCACCTCCGAAGGCCTGAACGTCCTCGGCTGGCGCGATGTCCCGACCGACCCGACCAACGTCGGCAAGACCGCGCGCAGCGTCATGCCCACGTTCAAGCAGGTGTTCGTCGGGGGTGACACAACTGGCATTGACCTGGATCGGAAGTTGTTTGTAGCCCGTAAGCGCTGCGAGCACGAGTTGGCCGTCTATTTCCCTTCACTCTCGGCGAGAACGCTGGTCTACAAAGGCATGCTGACCACGCCGCAGTTGGCCGAGTTCTTCCCCGACCTGCGCGACCCGCGCATCGAGTCCGCGCTCGCTCTGGTCCACAGTCGGTTCTCGACCAACACGTTCCCGTCGTGGCCGCTGGCGCACCCGTATCGCATGATCGCGCACAACGGCGAGATCAACACGCTCCAGGGCAATCGCAACTGGATGCGCGCGCGCGAAGCGCTGATGCGCTCCGCGGCCATCCCTGGGCTCGAGCGCGCGTTCCCGATCATCACCCAGGCGGGCTCAGATACGGCCAGCTTCGACGAATGCCTCGAGCTGCTGCACCTGGCGGGCAGGCCGATCTGGCACGCGGTGTTGATGATGATCCCCGAGGCGTGGGAAAAGCACGCCACGATGTCGCCCGAGAAGCGCGCCTTCTACCGCTTCCATGCGTCGCTCATGGAGCCATGGGATGGCCCAGCCTCGATCGCCTTCACCGACGGCAGCGTCATTGGCGCCGTCCTCGATCGCAATGGGCTGCGCCCGAGCCGCTATTGGGTGACCGACGACGATCGGGTGATCATGGCCAGCGAGACGGGCGTGGTCGATATGGATCCTGCGCGCGTCGTGAAGAAGGGCCGCCTACAGCCCGGACGGATGTTGCTCGTCGACACCGCGCGCGGGCGCATCGTCGACGACGAAGAGATCAAAGCTGACCTGGCCGCGCAGCACCCATACGCGGCTTGGCTCCAGGACGGGCTCGTCCATATCAACCATCTGCCCGACCGCGAGCACGTCACGTTCAGCCACGAGTCCGTCCAACGACGCCAGCAGGTCTTTGGCTATACGCACGAGGAGCTCAAGTTGCTGGTCGCGCCGATGGCCCGCGACGGGTACGAGGCGATTGGCTCGATGGGCACCGATACGCCGCTGGCGGTGCTGTCGGATCGACCGCGACTCTTGTTCGACTACTTCCAGCAGTTGTTCGCCCAGGTCACCAATCCGCCGTTGGATGCCATCCGCGAAGAACTGGTGACGTCGTTGTCGGCCACGATCGGTCCGGAGGGCAATGTGCTCGAGCCCGGCCCCGACTCATGCCGCCAGCTCGAGCTGCCGTTCCCGATTATTGACAATGACGAGCTCGCGCGACTGATTCACATTGACGATGACGACCAGTATCCACATCTGGCGGCACACGTCATTGCAGGTCTGTATCGCGTGGCCGATGGGGGCCACGGCCTGCGTGCTGCGCTCGACCAGGTCTGCACGGAGGCCTCGCGAGCCATTGCCGACGGCAAACGCATCATCGTCCTGTCAGATCGCAACACCAGCAAAGACTGTGCACCGATCCCGTCGCTGCTGTTGACCTCGGCAGTGCATCACCATCTCATCCGCGAGAAGACTCGCACCCAGGTGGGCCTCGTGGTCGAGACCGGCGACGCGCGCGAAGTGCACCATATGGCGCTGCTCATCGGCTACGGCGCGGGCGCCATCAATCCGTACCTCGCCTTCGAGTCGCTCGAAGACCTGATCGCTCAGGGCCTGTACGGGCTCGGCGGTATTGACCCGCACACGGCCATCAAGAAGTACGTCAAAGCGGCCGGTAAGGGCGTCCTCAAAGTCATGTCCAAGATGGGCATCTCGACCGTCGCCTCATATACGGGCGCGCAAGTCTTCGAAGCCATCGGCTTATCCGAAGAGCTGGTCGACGAATACTTCACCGGCACGGTCTCGCGACTCAGCGGAGTTGGACTCGACCAGATCGCCGAGGAAATCGCGCGTCGTCACCGCGTAGCCTATGCCGAACGCCCTGACGAGCGTGCGCACCGCGATCTGGACCTCGGTGGCGAGTACCAGTGGCGACGTGAGGGTGAGCACCACCTCTTCAATCCAGAGACGGTGTTCAAGCTGCAGCACGCCACGCGTGCCAAGCGCTACGACGTCTATAAGGAATACACCAGGCTGGTCGACGATCAGTCGCGCCGCCTGGCAACGCTGCGCGGCCTGTTCACGTTCCGCGACGGAGTCCGCCCTCCAGTTCCCATCGACGAAGTCGAACCCGTGAGTGCGATCGTCAAGCGTTTCGCCACCGGTGCAATGTCCTACGGCTCCATTTCTAAAGAGGCCCACGAGACGCTCGCCATCGCCATGAATCGGATTGGTGGTAAGTCCAATACAGGCGAGGGTGGCGAAGATGCGGATCGGTATGTGCGGGAGGCCAATGGCGACTGGAGGCGGTCGGCGATCAAGCAGGTCGCGTCGGGGCGTTTCGGCGTGACTTCCGAGTACCTGGTCAACGCGGACGATCTGCAGATCAAGATGGCCCAGGGCGCCAAGCCCGGCGAGGGCGGTCAATTGCCTGGCCACAAGGTCTACCCGTGGATCGCCAGGACGCGTCATTCGACGCCCGGCGTGGGATTGATCAGTCCGCCGCCACACCACGACATCTACTCCATCGAAGATATCAAGCAGCTCATCCACGATTTGAAGAACTCGAATCCGCGCGCGCGGGTGCACGTCAAGCTGGTTGCCCAGATCGGCGTCGGGACGGTCGCCGCCGGTGTGGCCAAGGCGCGCAGCGACGTAGTGCTGATCTCCGGCCACGATGGCGGCACAGGTGCTTCACCACTCACGTCGATCAAGCACGCGGGCGCGCCGTGGGAGCTCGGCATCGCCGAGACACAGCAGACGTTGGTCAGGAACGGTTTGCGCGATCGGATCGTCGTGCAGTGCGACGGGCAGCTCAAGACTGGCCGTGACGTGGTGATCGCCGCGTTACTGGGCGCCGAGGAGTTCGGGTTCGCGTCTGCGCCCTTGGTTGTGAGCGGGTGCGTGATGATGCGCGTCTGTCATCTCGACACGTGTCCGGTCGGTGTGGCGACACAGAATCCGGTGCTGCGCCAGCGGTTCGCGGGCAAGCCGGAGTTCGTCGTCAACTTCTTCGAGTTCATCGCGCAGGAGGTGCGCGAGCACCTGGCCGCACTCGGCTTCCGCTCTATGGCCGAAGAGCGCTCGACCAGCAGTTCCTCGAGCGCGCGCAAATGGCGCTCGAGCTTGGCTGGCCCGTACGTATCGAGCTACCAGTGCGCAACACCAATCGCAGCGTGGGCACATTGCTCGGCTCCGAGGTGACCCGCCGTCACGGCGGCAGGGGGCTGCCGGACGACACGATCGAGATTTGTCTGCGTGGTTCCGCTGGGCAGAGTTTTGGTGCGTTCCTGCCCCGCGGCATCACCTTGCGCCTCGAGGGCGACGCGAACGACTACACGGGCAAGGGACTCTCGGGCGGCCGGGTCATCCTCAGACCGGATCGCGACGCGACGTTCGTCGCCGAAGAGAACATCATCGCTGGCAACGTCGCGCTGTACGGTGCGACGTCGGGTGAGGCATTCATCCGCGGCGTCGTAGGCGAGCGCTTTGGTGTCCGCAACTCGGGCGCCACGGCCGTGGTCGAAGGTGTCGGCGACCACGGCTGCGAGTACATGACCGGTGGGCGCGTCGTCGTGCTCGGCTCGACTGGCCGTAACTTCGCAGCCGGCATGTCCGGCGGCATCGCCTACGTCTTCGATCCGGATGACTCCTTCGCCGCGCTCCTGAACCGTGAGATGGTCGAACTGGAACCACTCGACGAAACCGATCGCGAGTGGCTGTTCGAAATCGTTCGACGCCACCTCGACCTGACCGAGTCCACTGTCGCCGATCGCCTGCTGTTCGTGGCGGCACATGGGTGAGACCACAGGCTTCCTGAAGTGGAAGCGCGAGACGCCCACCCGACGTCCGGTTCCAGTACGCCTCCAGGACTGGCAGGAGGTATACGCACCGTTTCCGCGCGAGTCGCTTCTGGCTCAGGCCGGGCGATGCATGGATTGCGGCATTCCGTTTTGCAACAACGGCTGTCCGCTCGGCAATCTCATTCCGGATTTCAACGATCTGGTCTACCGCGACCACTGGCGCGATGCGATCGAACGCCTACACGCCACGAACAACTTTCCGGAGTTTACCGGCCGGCTGTGTCCGGCGCCGTGTGAGTCCGCGTGCGTCCTCGGGATCAACCAGGATCCGGTCACGATCAAGCAGGTCGAGCTGGAGATTGTCGACCGCGCCTGGAACGAAGGCTGGATCACACCTCGCCCACCCTCAGTTCGCACCGGGCGGCGTGTTGCCGTCGTCGGCTCCGGCCCCTCCGGTCTGGCGGTTGCCCAACAATTGACGCGCGCTGGCCACCACGTGGTCGTCTTCGAGCGCGCCGACCGCATCGGCGGCTTGCTGCGCTATGGCATCCCGGAATTCAAGCTCGAGAAACGCCACCTCAACCGGCGTATCGCCCAAATGGAGGCCGAAGGCACCTCGTTCCAGACTTCCTCGCCGGTTGACGCCTCCAAGGTCGATTCCCTTCGGGCCGAATTCGACGCCGTGGTCCTCGCCGGCGGCGCGACTGCGTGGCGCGACCTGCCCATCCCGGGCCGCGAGCTCAGTGGCATCTACCAGGCCATGGAGTACTTGCCGCTTTCCAACCGTGTACAAGAGGGCGATCTCGCCGAGTCGACAGTTACGGCGCGCGACAAGCACGTGGTGATCATCGGCGGCGGCGACACCGGCGCGGATTGTCTGGGTACCGTGCATCGGCAAGGCGCCAGATCGGTCCACCAGTTCGAGATCCTGCCGCGCCCGCCTGATACGCGTGCACCGAACAATCCCTGGCCAACGTACTCCAACGTGTTTCGCGTCTCGTCGGCGCACGAGGAAGGCGGCGAGCGGGTCTACAGCGTCAATACCGAGTGCTTCCTGGGCGACTCCACTGGGCAGGTGCGCGGCTTGCGCGCCCACGAGGTGAGCTTCGTCGGTGGCAAGTTCGAGAAGATCGAGGGCACCGATTTCGAGCTCGAGTGCGAGCTGGTGCTGCTGGCGATGGGCTTCCTCGGTCCCGAACGCGCGGGCATGATCGAGCACCTCGGCGTCGCGCTCGACCAACGCGGGAATGTCGCGCGCGGGGAAAACTTCATGACCAGCGAGCCGGGCGTCTTCGTCTGTGGCGATATGGGCCGCGGCCAGAGCCTGATCGTCTGGGCGATCGCCGAAGGCCGCTCCTGCGCCGCCGGCGTCGACACCTGGCTGATGGGCGAAACCCTCCTGCCCGCGCCCATCCCACCCACCGCCCGCCCGCTCGTCTAACGCCTTCGACGGCCGCGCCTACCCGTCGGCGGAGCGGCCATCGTCTACGATCTTTCCAAAGGGCACGTAAAGCAATGTCTCGATGGATGGTGACTGTGACGTTGGTCGCTGCGGTGGTGATGCTGCCGGCGCCGGCGGCGTTGGCGCAAGTGGCCGGTGGCTGCGCCGCGGGGCAGGCGCCGCGCTTCATGTTTGGTTTCGCGGATCTCAAGGCGCACATCGGCGATGCGATGGGCGAGCCGGTCACGTGCGAATTCTCGGACCCGAACGGCACGGGCGACGTGCACCAGCGCACGACATCGGGCCTCGCATTCTGGCGCAAGTCGACCAACACACCTACCTTCACCAATGGCTTCGAGCACTGGGCAAATACGCCCGAGGGGTGGGTCACCTGGACCGGCGCTGGTATCGATCCGCCCCGCCAGGCGGATACCTATCCCCAGGTCGTGGTCGACGGCTTCATGAGCGGCTGCCGCGGCGCGGATCCAGAGCGCGAACCGGTCTGTCGGTGCGCCATCGACAAGCTCCAGGCCCGCTACAGCCTGGTCGACTTCATCAATCTCTCCCAACGCCTGACGGCGAACGAACTACCAGACGAACAGCTGGCCACGATCATCATCGAGTGCATCCTCGAAGCTGACTAGCGCTGGCGCAGCCAGCTGCTGATGGTCCTCGACTCGCTCGCGCCCGTGAAGCGGGCAGCATTCATGGCAGGATCGTCGCCATGCACGCACTCTCCGATCCGGCCCGTCTCACGCGGCCACATTGGACGCGCTAGGATCACGTGTCCAATGGTCACTGCCGATCAGCTGGTAGCACACGCTGTGGGAGATTACCTGCTCCAGTCGGATTGGATGGCCACCCAGAAAACACGCCGGTCGTTGCCCGCTCTGGTGCACGCTGGTGTCTACGGACTACCGTTCTTGTTCTTGTCGACGTCGCCGCTGGCGCTGCTGATCATTTGCGTGTCGCACTTCGTGATCGACCGCTGGCGCTTAGCACGCTATTTGTCTTGGTTCAGCAACCGGCTGGCTCCGGGTCCGCACCCCTCATGGAACGAATGCCATGACACGGGCTACTCCGAGCAGCGACCGCCCTGGATTTCCCAGTGGCTGCTGGTGATCTCCGACAACACACTGCACGTGCTGATCAACAGTTGGGCCCTCGCACTCACAAGAACACGTAACGGTCGCACCTGATCGAGCACCAGTCGCACATCGCTCCAGGTGTCGGGATGCTTACTGCACAAGTGTAAGTAAGCCGATAACTCACGCGCCTCGCGCGTCTCTAGTCTTGGCTCCATCCAAGCCACGAACGGAGCCAACGCCAGGAGCACGCGCATGGACTGGGCACAGATTTTTGAACGACTCACGGCTGACCAGGACGACGCCCTGGCGTGGGTAGCGCTCGAGCTGCGCATCAAAGCCTGGGCGCGCGCCGAATTTTGGGCGAACGGGCATCACCTCATCGACGATGCAGTTGTCGACACATGCGCCGCCATCGCGCTCGGGTTGCCAGCCGCTCGTGGCCCGGAGACATTCTCCGGGTTTGCGTACGGCCATTTCCTGAACGCGCGTCGGCGCCTGCTGCGCACGCTACAGCCAGGCAGCGTCTCGATCCACGGCATCGACATCGTCAGCCCAGATCAGGACGACGACGAGCTCGACGCGGAGGCGCGGGCGCGTCTGTGGCGCGCACTCGCCGCGCTGCCGGCTCGCGAGCGTAAGGTGGTCATGCTGCGCTACTTCGAGGAGCTACCCTCGACCAGGATCGCGGCCGAGGTCGGCGTGACCAGTGTCAACGCTCGACGCATCCTGTTCAATGGACTGCGCCGGATGCGCTCGCTCCTGCGCGACCCGCAATGGGTGCGCGAGGCTACTGCACAGCCTGCGCACGCACGTTTAGCGCTAGACGACACGTTTTCGAAGGCGTGTTTCGTCGAGCACCGTCACACGCCCCTTCTCCCAGCGGATGAGCCCGTCATCCTGGTAGATGCCGAGCCACTTGTTGAGTGTCTCGCGCGTCGTACCGACTAGCCCCGCCAGGTCGCTCTGGTTCAGGCGGGGCGTAATGGCTGGTCCGCCGCTGGGGGGCTTCTCGGCGCGCAGCAGGATCGTGCGCGCCAGCCTGGACGGCACGTCCAGGAAGGCCGCATCCTGCAGCAGCCGCGTATCGCGCCGGATGCGCCGGCTCAGGACACTCAACAGCTCGAGCGCCAGCGGCGGGCGTTCGAGCAAAAAGCGCTTGAACTCCTCGCGCTCGAGCAGCAGCAGTTCGGTGACTTCAGTAGCCACCGCGTCGACGGAACGCGGTTCGCCGTCGAGCAAAGCTAGCTCGCCAAAGACATCGCCCGGTGCGAGCAGGTCGATGATGATCTCGCGCCCTTCGGGTGACGTGAGCGCGAGTTTGACGCGACCCTCACGCACGATGCACAGAAATGTGCCTGGATCGCCCTCGTAGAAGACCGTGTCGCCGCGGCCATACCGTCGCCGGCGCAGGCGCGTAGTCAATTCCTCGAGCGCCTCCGAGGGAAGCTGCGCGAGCAGTGGTACTTGATTCAGCATTGACTCCGCCGTCTTCGAGGGTACTTGGCCCCGCCCGCTGCTGCCACGAGCGGGAGGCGCGGCGACTTACATGGGGTAGCCGCGCGCGCCTTGGATCCCCTTCAGAACGGCGATTTCGCCTGTCTCGGTGCCGAGGTGATTGGCGAGCAGCAATGCGATCGCCGAGGCGCGGGTGTGGTGACCCAGGCCGATCTGCGACAGGTCCATGGGTTGATCGAGGTCCGCATCGGAGAGGCTGCCAAGCCAGCCATCGGTCTGCTCGGCGACGGCCTGGGCATAAGCGCGCAGTTGCGCAAGATCGATTTTGACGCGCCGCGTCCACGGACCATAGTCAGCCCAGCCAGGGCCGGGCATCGGCATCGGCTCGCTTAGACCGGTGCGACCGGCCCACGTCGACGCCGATAGCGGCGCAGCCTGACGAAACATGCCCTGCACAATCATGTCCTCTGAGCACACGACGTGCGCGTACGTGGCTCCAAGCGGATTAGCCATGCCTGGCGGAATGAATTCCGCCTGCGTCTGGGTGACGTCAGCCATGGTCCCGTCCAGAACTTGACGCGCATCGCGGACGATTCTGCGCACGAGCTCCGCGCGCGTGCTGGCCACAGTCTCAGTTGTCATTGGTTGCGCTCCTCTCGGGTAGATTGGCATTCGGATCGGGCCCGGGATCACCGCCGCCGACCGTGGTGCTGAGACGCGCCAGATATAGCTGCCACCCTTCGCGGTGTTGTTCGCGCATGTCGGCCGTTAGCAGACCGCGATGCACCAGCCGCACGTGCGTGCCATCTCCATCCGGAGTCAGCGTCACCTCGACGGTGCTGGAGCCGGGCGGAACAGTCTCGTCGTCTTCCCAGCCAAACGAAAAGACCACTCGTGAGTGGGGCGTCACTTCGAGGTACTCACCGCGGGCGCGCGTAAGCGGGTTGATGTCGACCGCGTACACCCCGCTGGGACGCGGATCGGCGACCGCATGCGAGCCCATCCAGCGCACCATCTTGTCGGGATCGACAAAGAAGGCGAACACCGCTTGCGGCGTGGCGGCGATACGGACTTCGCTGACCACGGCGTCGATCTCACTGAGGGTCACGACTACTTTGGCGAGCCTCCTTGAGCGTCGTATTCGGCGGCTTCCTTGAGGTCTTCGAGCGCATCGCCCCAGAACTCGCGGATCCACGCCCGCAGTTCACGCAAGCCCTCGGGCTGGGCGCGGTACAGCCGGCGGGTGCCCGAACGTCGCTCAGCCAGCAGCCCAGCCTCGCGCAACACCCGCAAGTGCTGCGAGATGGCTGGCCCGGTGACATCAGGAAACTGGGCGGCGATCTCGCCTGAGGGCCGTTCCATGTCGCGCACCAGGCGCAGGATGGCCCGCCGCCGCGGATCGGCGAGCGCGTTTAGCACGGCGCCATCGAGCACCCTCGTATCTAAGCAATTCCTTTCAAAAGAGTCAACTACTTGAATGGCTCTAATGCCGCCGAAGGCGGAACACTGCGCAGCCGGAGCCTCCACATCGCACTGCCATTCCGCCTGGCGATGTTAGAACCGTAAGACGCCACGTTCGCCACAGTGCGAATCTGGTCATACGCATGCGACCAGTGGCCACCGGCGCGTCCAGCCGCCAGGAGCTTGTTCAGCTCGCCGAAGGCGCTGAGCCCCTCTCATCACCGACGGAGGCGTACTTCGAGGTTGCCAACCGCTGCAACAGCAAGTGCGCCACGTGCCCGCTCACCTACTCGCCGCACGAAGACGCCCGCCAGCTCTGTCGACGAGTTCCGTGGGCTCCTCGAGCAGGTGCCCGTCGATCCCGCTGGCGACTACATGGTGTTCGGGGACATTGCGTATCCTGGCTGGGTTGCCTACATCAACGGTCGCCCAACCGAACCTGTACCAGCCGACGGGCTCGTGCAAGCCGTGCCGGTACCGCCGGGCGCGCAGTCGGTCGACCTGCGCTTCGAATCACAGACGCTGCGCGCCGGACTGGTGGTCAGCACTGCCACGCTGGCAGCCCTGACGGCGCTGTTCATGCAGCCACTGCGCTGGCGGCGGGCCAGATAGCCATAAAACCGTCCCGCACGCTGCTCCGAACTCTCCTGCGCGCGCGCAACGCGCTCCTCCATCGTCGTGCCCGGTTGCCGCAGCTGCACATGCGCCACAACCTGGCGGGCCTTCCACCGCTGGTTGTGCCAGCCGGCTACCGTCTGCGCCCTCTGGAGCCGGGCGACGTCGACTCCTGGGCTGCACTCCTGGCCGCCAACGGCGAATTGGGTACCTGGAACCATGCGCGCGCAGCGCGCTACTTCAGTCCGGACACATCGGTGGTGCTCGCGCACAGTTACTTCGTCATGCACGGCGCGACTCCGGTGGCCACCGCGCAGCTCGAGTTGCATCGCGACGACGAGTACGCGCCACTCGCGGAGCTCGGCTGGGTCGCGGTCACGCCCGACCAGCGTGGCCATGGACTGGGCTACGTTGTCTGTCTGGCCGTTCTGCGCGGCGCAGCGGCGATGGGCGAGCGCGGGGTATTCCTGCGCACCGATGACCATCGCCAGCCAGCAATCGCCACGTACGTGCGCCTGGGCTTCGAACCGTGGCTGCGCGACCCGACCGCCGCCGCGCGCTGGGCAGCCGTGCTGCGCGCCTGAGTCATAGAATTGCGAGATGCGCCTGGTGTCCTGGAACTGCAGGTCCGGCTTCCATCGTAAGCTCGAGGCGTTGCTCGCGCTGACTCCGGACATCGCAATCATTCCGGAGTGCAGCAGTCTCGACATACTCCAGACCAAAGCGCCGCACTTGAGCCCGACCAGTTCGGTGTGGATTGGCGACGATCCGAACAAAGGCCTGGGCGTGTTTTCCTTCGGCCCGTATCACTTGATCCGGCACGACGCATACGATCCATCCATCCAGTACGCACTACCCGTACGGGTGGAGGGACCACGCGCCGACACGTTCCATCTGCTGGCGCTCTGGGCGCACCACGGCCTGGCCGGTCGGACGATGGCCACGTTCGGTCCGGTCCT
>WNGA01004609.1_pt1 | contig 22017 bp, 23 predicted proteins | sample 5400061 | NCBI WGS metagenome assembly WNGA01 (sample SAMN13153366, study PRJNA577476) | soil metagenome | isolation source: 100 cm soil or saprolite under grassland replicate 2 | place: USA:California | collected 2016-06-15
CCGACTTCTCGCCGGTCACCACCGCCATCGCCAGGGTCTCCTCCATGAAGGCGCGGTAGACCTCGAGCATCTGCATGGTCTCGGCCTGCGCCTCCTCGTAGGTGGCGTGGGCGGTGTGGCCCTCCTGCCAGAGGAACTCGGTGGTGCGCAGGAACAGCCGCGGACGCAGCTCCCAGCGCACCACGTTGGCCCACTGGTTGATGAGCAGCGGCAGGTCCCGGTAGCCCTGGATCCACTTGGCGAACAGGTGATTGATCACCGTCTCGGAGGTGGGCCGCACCACCAGCGGCTCGGCGAGCTGCTCTCCCCCGCCGTAGGTGACCACCGCCAGCTCGGGCGAGAAGCCCTCGACGTGCTCAGCCTCCTTCTCGAGAAAGCTCATGGGGATGAACAGCGGGAAGTAGGCGTTCTGCACGCCGGTGGCCTTGATGCGGCGGTCCATGTCGGCCTGCATCAGCTCCCAGATGGCGTACCCCCACGGTCGGATGACCATGGTCCCCCGGGCAGGGCCGTTCTCCGCCAGCTCGGCGCGAGCGATGACGTCCTGGTACCACTGGGGAAAATCCTTCCCCTGGGGGGTGAGCACGGCCTGGTTGGCCACGGCTGGCGCGCCTCCTCGATCTGCGTCCGCCCCGGGCGTTTCCCGGGGGGTGATCCACTGCGAGCCTACCCGGCTGTCCGGAGCGCGAGCAACGCGATTCCCCCAGGCGGGCACGAATCGGCGGGCGTCCGGGGTGGTCGCCAGGCTCCCCCTCGAGTGCGGGCCCGCCGGCGCCCGGCCACGGGCCAGGCTGACACCTGCCGGACGGCCTAGAACAGGGCGGTGGTGAGGTCGCGGCGGTAGCGGCGGGACAGCGGGTGGTCGTCGCCGAGGAGGCGGAAGAGGTCCAGCATCAGCTCGCGGGCCTGCTCGCGGCGCTCCCCCGGACCCTCACGGACAACGGCCAGCAGCTCTGCCAGAGCCTTCTCGGGCTCGCCGTCAGTGGCCTGCCGCGCCGCCGCGGCGAACGACGAGCCGGGGTCGGACGCCTCGAGGGCCAGGCGGGCGCGGGCCAGCGGCTCGAACGTCTCCGGGTCGTGCTCGACCGGACGGAGCACCTCGATGGCCTCGCCAGGATCACCGCGATCCAGCAGCAGCCGCGCGAGCCCCACCCTGGCGCCCACGTTGTCCGGGTCGCCGTCGAGGATCTCGCGATAGCGCTCCACGGCGGCGGCGGGCTCGAGGTCGGCGATCTCCGCCACGTCCCGATCGGCCTGGCTCGGCACGAGCGCCTCGATGAACTGCTCGACCACGGGGGCCGGCTGCGCGCCCACGAACTCGTCGACCAGCCGGCCGTCGACCACCGCTTTGACCGCCGGGATGCCCTGGACCCCGAAGGCGGCGGCGAGCTGCGGCGCCTGGTCCACGTCGACACGCGCCAGCTCGACCGCTCCGTTGCGGGCGAGCACCGCGCGCTCCAGCATCGGGCCGAGCGTCCGGCAGGGGGCACACCAGTCGGCCCAGAAGTCCACCACCACGGGGACCTGATAGGACCGCTGCACGACCTTGGCCTCGAAGTCGGCCTCGGTCACGTCATAGACAAGCTCATTGCTCATATTGCTCATGACGACTTGGTACGCCTCCGGACGGTCCCGCCGCAACCCGTGCCCCACGCTATGCCGCCCGGGAGGGGACCGACGCACCCTCGCCGCGGCAGGACCCGCTGGGGTCACCCGCTCAGCGCGGACCCTCCTCCAGCTGGTCGGCGTGCTCCTCCAGGTGCTCCACCAGGAAACGGTCGATGATCCCCGCAACGGTCATCTCGCCCAGGCGCTCATGCGTGCCGGTGCGCGCCAGGGCCTCGTCGTCGAGCCGGTCGAGCAGCGCGACCATGTCGCGGACTCCCTGGTCCATGCGCTCGAGCAGGCGCGCCGGGTCGTCGTGGCGGTCGCGCGCGATGACCGCGATTCGCTCGGGGTCGGACTTGACACGCCCGAACGGCACGCCGCCGCCCCGCTCGACGACCAGCTCGGCCTGCCGCGTCCAGTACGGCAGGATCTCGGCCACGTGCGCCAGGACCTGACCGCGGTCCCACCGCTCGCCGGTCTCCGGGTCAGGTGAGGTGCGGGCCTCGTCCGGGACGGCGGGCGCGGCCTTGCGGATGCGCTCGGCCGCGGCAACCAGGCGTGAGCGTCGGTGGTCGCCAGTGCGGTCATCGGACCTCCTCGGAGTCGTCACGGCCTGAGGCGCGGGCGGACGCGTTGGGGATCGGGCTGGAAGGCGGGCGCGTCGCTGGCGACCACCCGGTTGGCCAGCACGCCGAGTCCCTCTACCTCCAGCTCCACCTCATCGCCCGGGGTGAGGTAGGGATACTTCTCGGCGCCGTGCACCAGGGCCAGCTCCAGGATGCAGCCGGTGCCACAGGTCCCGGAGCCGATCACGTCGCCGCGCCGCACCGGAGCCGCCTCGGCGGCGTAGGTCACCATCTCGGCGAAGCTCCACCACAGCGTGTCCAGGTTGGAGCGGGTGTACTCGACACCGTTCACGCGCGCGACCATGGCGGCATGCGGCACCTCGCGCAGGCCCCGCGGCGCGAACTCGTCCCTTGTGACCAGGTGGGGGCCGAGCGAGGTGGCGAAGTCCTTGCCCTTTACCGGGCCCATCGACAGCTGCATCTCGCGGCGCTGGACGTCGCGGGCCGACCAGTCGTTCATGATCATGAAGCCCGCGACCAGCTCGTCGACGTCCTCGGCGCGGACGTCGCGTCCATCCGTGCCGAGCACGCAGGCGACCTCGAGCTCGTAGTCCAGCTCGGCCGAGCGCGGCGGCGCGGTCACCGGGTCCCCAGGGCCCACGATGGCGGCGGGGTTGGAGAAATAGAACACCGGCAGCTCGTACCAGTCCGGGTGCATCTCCAGCCCGCGGCGCGAGCGGGCGGTCCGCACGTGCTGCTCGAAGGCATAGAAGTCGCGCACCGAGGCCGGCTCGGCGATGGGCGCGAGCAGGGTGGCGCCCTCGAGCAACACGGGCTCGCCGGCCGGCGCGGGCCGCCCGTCCGGCTCGCGCGTGGCGCCCATGGCGAGGTCGAGGACCGCCTCGAGACCTGGCCGCCCCTCGCCCGCGCCCACCGGCACGATCAGGTCGCCCTCCAGGTACCCGACCTTGGCGCCGGCCGGGCTGGCGTAGCGCACGACTCTCAATCTCGCTCCCGCTCCCTCTGGCGTCCCCGCCGGCGGCGGTACCGCGGCCGCTCAGCCTTCGGTGCATAACCTTACCGCCGCGGGGCAACCTTTTCGCGTAGTTCGTGTCGCTGTGAGAGGGGCTGGCGCACCCGACGCCTCTCGGTAACACTCAAGAGCATGATCGTCCTGTCGTACCGGCTGTGAGGACCTACAGCGCCGCTGAGCTTGGTCCCGCGGCCTACAGCTCCACCCGCCCTCCGCCATGACCCAGCCGACCGTGTGCTTCATCTCCGCGCGCCTGGGCGAGGCCGACGGGGTATCCGTCGCCGCCGCCGCCTGGGAGATCGCGTTCGGGCTCCTTGGCTTCCGTGTGTGCACGGTTGCCGGCCAGGGCACCGCCGATCGCCTGGTGCCCGGCCTGGCGCTCGACGCTCTGACGCCGCCGACGCCAGAGGAGCTCGATGCCGCCTTGGCGGAGGCGGACATCTTCGTGGTCGAGAACATCTGCTCGCTGCCGCTCAACCGGGGCGCGGCCGATGTGGTGGCGCACTGCCTCAAGGGCCGCCCCGCGATCCTGCACCATCATGACTTCCCCTGGCAGCGAACGGGCTTCGAGGACCTGGGGCCGTGGCCGCCCGACGACCCGAGCTGGCGACACGTGACCATCAACGAGCTGAGCCGCCGGGAGCTGGCCGGGCGCGGCATCGAGGCGATGACCGTCTACAACAGCGTGCTGCCACCGGAGACCGGCGACGGGAAGCGTGCCCGCGACCTGCTGGACGTGGCGCCGGACGCCCTCCTGCTGCTGCAGCCGACGCGCGCGATCGCGCGCAAGAACGTTCCCGGCGGGCTGCGCCTGGCCGAGGCGCTGGGCGCGACCTACTGGCTGACCGGGCCGGCGGAGGACGGTTACGGGCCCACCCTGGAGCGGGTGCTCGCCGGTGCCCGCTGCGACGTGCGCCGCGGCATCCCGGAAGGCCTCGACATGACGGACGCCTACGACGCGTCGGACGCTGTGGCGTATCCCTCGACCTGGGAGGGCTTCGGCCTGCCCCTGATCGAGTCGGCGCTGTACCGCAAGCCGCTCGCGGTCGGCCGCTTCCCGATCGTGGACGAGCTGGTGGCTTTCGGGTTCGAGTGGTTCCCCGCGGATGATCCCGCCCCCCTTCGTGCCTGGCTGGAGCGCCCCGACCGCGACCTGCTCGAGCACAACTACGCCGTCGCCCGGCGCAATTTCTCCCTCGACGCCCTCGCCAGCCGCCTTGGCGAGCTCATCCAGCGCGCGGGCTGGGCCACCTGGTAGCTCCGCCGCCGCGGTCGACGCGGAAGGGCTGTGGGACTGGTGGTCCCAGTCCCGGGCGTCCGTAATCGCGTTGACGTCCAACAGTCCCAATACTTAGATTCCGTGCGACACAGAACAGCAGCACTGAGCGCAAGGAGGGAAGGCATGGCGCGGGCCAGCCTGCCGGAGGGGCGGCGGCGTGAGGTAGCGGAGCTCGCCGCGGCGCGCCGCGCCCAGGGCCGCCCATCCGAGGAGATCGCCGCCGAGATCGTGGAGCTGGCCGGCATCACCCGCCTGTGGGCATGGCGGCTCGCCAAGGGCTGGCGCCGCTCGGAGCTGCTGGACCGGCTGCGGCGAACCGGCGACCCCTCCGTCGACGAGAGCATGCTGTGGCGCTGGGAGATCGGCGAGCGCGACCCCAGCAAGGAGCACCTCGACCGGCTCTGCCAGGTCTACCAGACCCGCCCCGACCTGCTCGGCTACGGCCACGACTACAGCCACCGACCAGGACAGCCCGGCCGCCGCCAGGTCCACGGCCGACCGCAGCCGGCACCGCTGGTCCCCGAGCCGCTGGATGGCGAGCCGCTGGCGATGGTGCAGGCGCTGACCGCGAGCGGCGTGAGCCAGGAGACGCTGGCGCTGCTGGAGCGCTCCGCCGAGCGGCTGCAGTGGGTGTGCACCGCGGCGAGCGCCCCGTCCACGGCGCCGCTGGCGGACATAGCAAGGCACTACCGAGCGGTGCGCGTGGCGCTGGGGCGGCGCCAGCGGGTCGCCGAGCGGCGCCGGCTCGCGCGGGTGGCCGCCAGGCTGGGTGGCCACCTCGGTCTGCTGCTGTGGGAGCTGGACGAGCCGGCGGCGCTGGCGTACTTCGACGCCTCAGAGGTGGCGGCCGAGGAGGCCGGCGACCCGGCGCTCGGCGTCTGGGTGGCTGAGCGCCGTGCCAGCCGGACCGACGGCTAACCCGCGCGGGGCGCTGTGCCCGCTTCGCGGGCCAGCTCCTCCAGGCTATAGGCCTTGGTGGTGACGGCGTGGCGCATGAGGTCCAGGAGCTTGTCGAGTGGCATCGCGCCGAGGTTCTCGCCGCTGCGCAGGCGCGGGCTGACCGTGCGCTGGTCCACCTCGCGCTGGCCGAGGACCAGCATCACCGGGGTCTTCTCGAGCTGCGCGCGGCGGATCTTGGCCGACAGCGCGGTGTCCTCGTGGTCGACCTCCACGCGGAAGCCGCTGTCGCGCAGCGCCGCGGCCACCTCCTCCGCGTAGTCGCTCTGCTCCAGCCGCACCGGGATGGCCTTGACCTGGACCGGCGACAGCCACAGCGGGAACGCGCCGGCGGTGTGCTCGATCAGGATGCCGATGAACCGCTCCAGGCTCCCGTAGATGACCCGGTGGATGACCACGGGGGTCTTGCGCTGACCGTCGCGGTCGTCGTAGGTGCAGTCGAAGCGCCGCGGCAGCTGGAAGTCGAGCTGGATGGTGCCCATCTGCCACTCACGGCCGAGCGCGTCGTACATGACGATGTCGATCTTTGGCCCGTAGAACGCGCCGTCGCCCTCCTCGACGTGGTAGCGGCCCTCGCCGACGCGCTCGTCGAGGATCGAGCGCAGCGCGGCCTCCGCCCGCTCCCAGGTCTCGAGGTCACCGATGTAGTCGTCCGGCCGGGTACCGAGGCGCAGCTCGTAGCGCAGGCCGAAGATCGAGTAGTAGTAGTCGCAGATGTCGAAGATGCGCCTGTACTCATCGCGGATCTGCTCGGGGGCGACGAAGATGTGGGCGTCGTCCTGCTGGATGCGGCGCACGCGCAGCATGCCGTGCAGGGTCCCGGAGCGCTCGTTGCGGTGCAGGATGTCGCAGTCGGACAGCCGCAGCGGCAGATCGCGGTAGCTGCGCACCTTGAGGTTGTAGACCACCATCGCGTTCGGGCAGTTCATCGGCTTGAGCCCGTAGGTGGTGTGCTCGTCCACCGGGATCAGGAACATGTTGTCCTTGTAGTGGTCCCAATGGCCCGAGGTCTCCCACAGTGACCGCTCGTTCACCAGCGGCGAGGAAATCTCCTGGTAGCCGCGCGCCTCGTGGTCGCGTCGCCAGAAGTCGAGCAGGAGGTTGAGAAGCTTGGTCCCCCTTGGCAGCCAGTACGGCATGCCCGGCGCGGTCGGGTCCAGGTGGAACAGCTCCAGCTCGCGTCCGAGCCGGCGGTGGTCGCGCCGCTCGGCCTCCTCCCGACGCCACAGGAACTGCTCGAGCTCCTCTGGAGTCTCCCAGGCGGTCCCGTAGATCCGCTGCAGCATCGGGCGGCGCTCGTCGCCGCGCCAGTAGGCGCCGGCCACGCCGAGCAGCTTGAGCGCGTCCGGGTCGATGTCGTCGGTCCTGTCCACGTGCGGACCCCGGCACAGGTCGACGAAATCGTCGTGCTGGTACACCGTCAGCGCGGTCGCCTGGTCGGGCGGCAGGGGCTCGCCGTTGTCGTCGACGTTGCCGGCGACGATGCCGTCGATCAGCTCGAGCTTGAAGGGCTCGTCGGCGAGGAGCTCGGACGCCTCCTCCGGGCGCAGCTCGCGCATCACGAAGGGGTAGCCTCCCGCGATGATCTGCCGCATGCGCTCCTCGATCCAGCCGAGGTCGTCGTCGCTGAGCGTGCGCGGCAGCAGGAAGTCGTAGTAGAAGCCGTCAGCCGTGGCCGGGCCGACCCCGAGGCTGACCTTCCCCCCCCGCTGGAACCGCTCGCGAACGGCCTGCGCCATGATGTGCGCTGAGCTGTGCCGGAGCCGGTGCAGGCGCTCGGCATGCTCCCTCGACTCCGCAGCCGCCGGTCGCGCCTGCGCATCTCGCGCCATGAGCTGGACCTCTCCTGTGTTCGTCGCTGCTCGCGCTCGCACCTTACCGCAACCGCCAGCGCCCCTGCCCCTGGGTTTCCACTGCCCGCGACGGCCGGCGGCCGGCCGATGATCCTTTGTCCGTAGGGCCGGCTATCGTATGGCTGTCATGACCGATCCTGTTGACGAGCGGCCGCCCGACGACCTGCGCCGCGGTCCGGACGGGCGCCTGCGCTGCGCCTGGTCCGGGGCGACTGTCGAGTACGTCGCCTACCACGACGCCGAGTGGGGCCGGCCGGTACACGACGACGTGCGTCTGTTCGAGAAGCTCTGCCTCGAGGGGTTCCAGGCGGGCCTGTCGTGGCTGACCGTCCTGCGCAAGCGCGAGGCCTTTCGTCTCGCCTTCGCGAACTTCGAGCCCGCCAAGGTGGCGGCCTTCGGCGAGGCGGACGTGACGCGGCTGCTCCGGGACGCCTCGATCATCCGCAGTCGAGCCAAGATCGAGGCGGCCATCGCCAACGGGCGGGCCATGCTGGCGCTCGGGGACACCACGCTCGCGGAGCTGGTCTGGGCGCACGCTCCGCCGCCCCGCCCCGCCCCGACCTCGTCGCGCGCGCTGCCCGCGTCGACCCCAGAGTCGGCCGCGCTGGCCAAGGAGCTCAAGCGGCGCGGCTTCCGATTCGTCGGCGCGACCACCGTGTACGCCATGATGCAGGCGTGCGGCGTGGTCGACGACCACCTGGCCGGCTGCTTCGTCCGCGCCGAGCTGACCCGTGAACCCGAGCGCGACGCTCGGCGACCACAAGACATCATGTAAGTAGTCCAATTGAGCTGACCCAATAAACTTGACCGAAACATGTCAGCAGCGCACGATTTGTTCTAGGCGGGACTTCCCGCAAGCCGGATGCGCAAGGGAGGCGCTCCGATGGCAGATGACGTCGAGGCTGTGCGGACGACCAACGGCCCTACCAGGGCTGCGCCGCCAACGGTGGACGTCACGGCAGCGTCCATCGCCGACCCGGCACCGCTTGGGTTGGCCGGCTTTGCTCTCACCACCTTCGTGCTCAGCATGTTCAACGCTGGGCTGGTGGGCGAGGCGGGCGAGCCGGTCGTCCTCGGGCTCGCGCTGGCCTATGGCGGCGGGGCCCAGCTCCTCGCCGGCATGTGGGAGTTCAGGAAGGGCAACACCTTCGGCGCGACAGCCTTCAGCTCCTACGGCGCGTTCTGGATCTCCTTCTGGGCGTTTGTCACGTTCTTTGCCGAGGGGGTCCCGGCGACAGCGGTCGGCCTGTACCTGATCGCCTGGGGGATCTTCACCTTCTACATGTGGATCGCCTCGTTCAGAACGAACACCGCGGTGATGGTGGTGTTCCTGCTGCTGTGGATCACGTTCGTTCTGCTCGGGATCGGGGATGCGGCCGGCAACGACACGATCTCCAAGCTCGGCGGCTGGCTGGGGCTGGCCACCGCGGTGGCGGCGTGGTATGCGTCATTCGCCGGGGTGACCAACTTCACCTTCGGGCGTGAGGTGGTGCCGGTGCGACCGCTGCGCCACGCATAGCGCGGTTGGGGTGTGTGCAGCGCGGGGATGTCATCCCCGCGCTGCCACATGCGTGGCCGACGGCAAGCCCGCAAGGAGCTGCGATGAGCGACGGGATGGAGCCCGCGGAGGGACAGGTGAGGATATCGTCCATGTGCTTGTGCGCGTGATGGGAGCAAGTTCCCCGTCCCACTCGAGCTCACGGCACAGGCGATCGTCAAGGATGCGTCAGTCGACGAGGAGGTCGAGGCATGGCAGCAGGACGGGAGATGGAGGTCTCTGAGGCGCAGATCGCCGTTCACTGGCGCGAGGAGGACTACTACCCCCGCTCCTGCAAAGTTCATCGGCCAAGCCAACGCCACCGACCCCGCCATCTTCGAACGGTTCAGCGAGGAGCACTTCCCTGAGTGCTTCAAGGAATACGCGGACCTGCTCGACTGGGATGCCTATTGGCACACGACGCTGGACACCAGCAACCCGCCGTTTTGGAAGTGGTTCGTCGGCGGCCGCCTGAACGCCTCGTACAACTGCGTCGACCGCCACCTGGCGACCAGTCGGAATAAGGCGGCGCTCATCTGGGTGCCCGAGCCGGAGTCCGAGGAGACCAAGGCAATCACGTACCAGGAGCTGTACAAGCGCGTGAACGAGTTCGCCGCGCTCCTACGCGGCTTCGGCGGCGTGAGCACCGGCGACCGGGTGACCTTCCACCTGCCGATGGTCCCCGAGCTGCCCGTCTCCATGCTGGCCTGCGCCCGCCTCGGCGTCATCCACTCCGAGGTGTTCGGCGGATTCAGCGGTGCGGCATGCGGAGGCCGGATCGCCGACTCGCAGAGTCGCATCCTGGTGACGATGGACGGCTACTACCGCAACGGCGAGCTGATCGACCACAAGACCAAGGCCGACGAGGCGGTGGCGAGGGCCCGTGAGGAGGGCGTCGAGGTCGACAAGGTGCTGGTCTGGCGGCGGCACCCCGGCCAGTACGCGTCGAACAGCCCGATGGTTGACGGCCGGGACTACTTCGTCGACGAGCTCATGGAAGACTACCTACGAGGGCGTGCCCGTCTATCCGGATCCCGGTCGTCCCTGGCGGATCGCGGAGCGGCTCGGGGTGAACATCTTCCACACCGCGCCCACGACGATCCGCATGCTGCGCAAGCTCGGCCCGGACGAGCCGAAGAAGTACAACTACCACTTCAAGCACATGACCACGGTGGGCGAGCCGATCGAGCCGGACGTCTGGCGCTGGTACTACGATACCGTCGGGAAGGGCGAGGCGGTCATCGTCGATACCTGGTGGCAGACCGAGAACGGCGGCTTCCTGGGCAGCACCCTGCCCGCCCTGCTGCCGATGAAGCCCGGGAGCTGCGGCCCGGGGGTCCTCGGGATCTATCCCGTGATCTACGACGAACAAGGCGAGGAGGTCGAGGCCGGAAGCGGCCGCGCCGGCAACATCTGCATCCGTAACCCCTGGCCTGGCATCTTCCAGACGATCTGGGGCCAGCCGGAGCGGTTCGTGCAGAACCTACTACGAGAAGTACTGCCGGGACAGGGAGAGCAAGGACTGGCGCGACTGGCCGTACTTCGCCGGTGACGGTGCTGTTCGGGCGGCCGACGGCTACTTCCGGATCCTCGGCCGGGTCGACGACGTGATCAACGTGGCCGGGCACCGGCTGGGAACCAAGGAGCTCGAGTCGGCGAGCATCACCGTCGAGGAGGTCGCCGAGGCCGCCGCGGTCCCGGTCATCGACGAGCTCCGCGGCCGAGCCGTCGAGATATATGTGGCGCTGAAGCCAGGGGTCACGCCCAGCAGGGACATCGAGGAGAAGGTGGCCAAGGCGATCGAGATTGAGATCGGCAAGATCGCGCGGCCGAAGAACGTTTGGATCGTCTCGGACATGCCCAAGACTCGCTCCGGGAAGATCATGCGCCGAGTCATCGCTGCGGTCTCCAACTTCGCCGACGTCGGCGACGTGACCACGCTGGCGAACCCCGAAATCGTCGATGACATCCGCCACCACGTCCAGAGCGAGAAGGTGGCCCATGGCGAGGTCCCACGCGAGCTATCCCCACAGGAGATGGAGGAGATCAAGGCGTTCGGCCAGGCTGAGTAACCGGCTCGAGCCGACACTCGAGCGGGGCCGGCTGTGAGGAAGGCCGGCCGGCCCCGCCCAGGTGGACCACTACAGGGCCCAACAGGCCGGCGCGGGCGACGTCAGATGAGATCGTCCTCTTCGAGCAAGCCGGCGCAGACACCGAACTCACACAGTTCACCACAGATCGCCGCCTGGCAGGTGAACGCCGCGATGTCTCCCCGTCGCAGGGAGTCCCAGCACAGAGTGTCGGTCAGCGCCATCGCGCGCACCACCACAGAGGTCAGTACTGTGAGCGGCTCCGACTCCGCCGCGTAACGCAGGCCTGCGACGTCACGCACGGACGTCTCATCCGTTGCGAGCGCCTGCAATCGCGCCAGGAGCAGCGACAATTCACCGCCAAGGTACCGCTGCGTCATCCCCACCGCCGCCAGCGTTCTCCCGCGTGCCTGCTGTCAGCCTCTGATCTGCGGCTCCCAAGTTCCGAGAGAGACGCAATTGTATCAAAATCACCGATCGACATCTCTTACATACATCGCCGCGGTGCGCACGCGCGCAGCGCCCAACTGCTCCAACCGTGCGTCGCGGGCGGACCGACCCGCTCAACGACCGCGCTGGGCCTGCTTGGCCGCCTGCTTGAAGGCGCGCACCTCGGCGAGGCTGTCGGCGTCGGTGACGTCGGCGACGGACCGGTGGCTGTCCTCCTCGCCGTACGGGCCCGCCGCCTCGCGCCAGCCGGATGGCTGTACGCCGAGCTGCTTGCCGAGCAGGGCGACGAAGATCCGCGCCTTCTGCTCGCCGAAGCCGGGCAGGCCCCGCAGCCGCGCCAGCAGCTCGCGGCCGGTGTCGGCGGTGCGCCACAGTTCGGCCGCGTCACCGCCCCACTCCTCGGCGACCTTGCGGCACAGCGCCTGCACCCGTCCGGCCATGGCCCCCGGATAGCGATGCAGGGCGGGCGGCCCGGCCATCACCTTCGCGAACGCGTCCGGGTCGTGCGCCGCGATCGCGCTCGCGTCGAGGCTGTCGACAGCGAGCCGTTGCGTGAGCAGGTACGGCGACCCGAAGGCGCGCTCCATTGGAAACTGCTGGTCGAGCAGCATGCCGACCAGCAGCGCAAGCGGGTCGCGGGCGAGCAGCGCGTCCGCGTCGGGCTCCTGTGCCAGCCGCAAGGTGGTGGCCACCGTCATCCTCCTTGGTCCCCGGGGCGCGACCCGCACCATGGTTGCACGGCGCGCGTTCGGCTCGCCCGACCAACGCCAAGGCCAGGCGCGAGCTGGGCTGGCGGCAGGGAATGGCCAGGGCGCTCAGCAGGCCCTGGCCATCGCCTTCGCTGAAGGTGGAGTCCCGCGGCCGCCTAGCCGGCGTGCCCGTTGCCGATGCCCTTGGCGATGCGGGCGCCGAGCTCGGGGTCGACCTGGCGCCAGCGCTCCAGCGCTCGGGCTTGAACGGCGAGCTCGACCTCGTTGCTCATGTGCTTGACGACGTTGGACACCAGATGGTCGCGGTCGGCGTCGGAGAGCACGTCGCGCCACAGGTTGCCAGGCTGGACGTAATCGTTGTCCTCGCGGTGGAGCCGGTAGGCGCTACGCACGATCTCACCGGAGACCTCCATCCCCGGCGGCTCGCCGTAGCTCCCAGGGTCGGCCCGCGGGCCGCCGTAGCTATTCGGCGCATAGACCGGCTGGTCGCCATTGTGCCGGTAGCGCATGGCGCCATCCTTGTTGTAGCTGTGCACCGGCACCTTGGGCTGGTTGACCGGGAGCTGCTGGTAGTTGGGGCCGATGCGGTGCCGGTGCGTGTCCGGGTAGCTGAACAGCCGGCCGAGCAGCATCTTGTCCGGGCTCGGGCCGATGCCGGGAACCATGTTGGCCGGCTCGAAGGCCGCCTGCTCCACCTCGCCGAAATAGTTCTCCGGGTTGCGGTTGAGCACCATGCGACCGATCGTCACCGGCGGGTAGTCGCCGTGCGGCCACACCTTCGTCAGGTCGAACGGGTTGAAGCGGTAGTCCGCCGCCTCCTCGAACGGCATGATCTGCATCTCGAGGCGCCAGGCGGCCTCACCGCCCCGGCGGATGTGCTCGAACAGGTCACGGAGGTGGTAATCCGGCTCCTCGGCGACCATGGCGGCGGCCTCGCCGTCGCTGAAGCACTCGATGCCGGACTCGGTCTTGAAGTGGTACTTGACCCAGAACTTCTCGCCGGCGGCGTTCCACCACATGAAGGTGTGGCTGCCGTAGCCGTTCATATTGCGCCAGGTGCGCGGCGTGCCGCGGTCGCTCATCAGGAACGTGACCTGGTGCATGGACTCCGGCGACAGCGACCAGAAGTCCCACTGCGCGTTGTTGGAGCGCCGGTTGGTATCGGGCATGCGCTTCTGGGAGTGGATGAAGTCCTGGAACTTCTGGGGATCGCGGACGAAGAAGATCGGCGTGTTGTTGCCGACCAGGTCGTAGTTGCCATCTTCGGTGTAGAGCTTGATGGCGAACCCGCGCGGGTCGCGCACGGTGTCTGCTGAGCCCAGCTCGCCCGCGACGGTGGAGAAGCGCACGAACACCGGGGTGCGCTTGCCGACCTGGGCGAGGAAGGCGGCCCTGGTCCACGGCGTCACGTCCTCGGTGACCTCGAAGTAGCCATGCGCCCCGCCGCCCTTGGCGTGCACCACACGCTCGGGCACACGCTCGCGGTTGAACTGCGCCATCTTCTGGACGAGGTAGTGGTCCTGCAGCAGCAGCGGGCCATTGGGGCCGACTGAGAGGGAGTGCTCGTCGCTCGGCGCCGGGATCCCGGCGTCGGTGGTCGTCACGGGTCGCCGCGGGTCAGTCATAGGCGTTCCTCCAAACGCTCGCTCTGGCAGTCGGGGCAGATGCCCCAGAAGGTGACGTCGGCCTCGTCCACCACGAAGCCGGCGTCGCTGGCCGGCTCCAGGCAGGGCGCGTCGCCGACGCGGCCTCGTAGCGCGCCGGGGAGCCGGCGGGCTCGATGCGTTGGTGGCTGGGACGTCATACCGCGCCGATGCTATCGGAGCTTTCTGGAATAACTTATAAGAAGAAGAATTCATCCAAACTAGTACATCATGCCGGCGTCGGATCGACCACACGCCGGGCGCCGGCTCCCACCTGTCCGGCGAAGCGGCTGCTCGTATACATGGCCGCGGGACGCTTCGTCCTTCGCTCGAAGCGCCTGGATCAGCGATCATCTGCGCTATGCGCATCGCCGTGCTCGCCGATACCCACGCGCCGCGTCGCTGGAAGCGATGCCCGGTGGCGGTCGCCGAGCGGCTGCGGGAGGTCGACCTGATCCTGCACGCCGGCGACGCCTGCCGCGCCTGGGTGCTGGAGGAGCTGGCCGCGTTCGCGCCGGTGCGGGCTGTGCTCGGCAACAACGACACGCCCGACGTGGCCGCCTGGGGCGCACCCGAGTCCCTCGAGCTGGACCTGGAGGGGCTCCGGGTCGCGATGCTCCACGATGCCGGCCCGGCCCAGGGTCGCGCTCGCCGCATGCTCCGTCGCTTCCCCGCCGCTCACCTGGTCGTTTTCGGCCACTCCCATATCCCCCTGGACGAGCCGGAGCGCGACGGGCCGCGTCTCTTCAACCCCGGATCGCCGACAGACCGTCGGCGCCAGCCCCACGGCACCATGGGCCTGCTCCACATCGAGGACGCGAAGCTCGTGGATGCGCGGCTCATCCCCCTCGGTACGCCCGGTCCGCACGGCGACCGGATGGAATAATCCTGAAAGTTCCTTCAGGCCGGTGGAAATTCTGATCAACGCGGTCGAGCCTAATTACATGATCAGTGAGGTTGTCGCCATCATTGAAGCGAAGCTCACAAGCCTCGCAGCATGCGCTCAGGGTGCGCAAGGCTCAAATAAAGGTCGGAAAAAAACGCGTGCTCATGTAGCGGTGCACCAGTTATCTGTAGTAAGACAGCAGCAATCACAGCCAATTGCCGCGAGGGGGGGCCATGGCCAGGCTTACGGTCGACAAGTTGCGCGAGCAGGTGCGCGGCGAGGTCATCACACCCGACGATGAGGCCTACGAGCGTGCCCGTAGGGTCTTCAACGCCATGATCGAGCGGCGGCCGGCGGTCGTCGTGCGGTGCGCCAATGCCGGTGACGTCATCGCCGCCGTGAACTTCGCGCGCGACCAGCAGGTCGACCTGGCCGTGCGAGGTGGTGGGCACAGCGTCCCCGGGTTCGGCACCTGCGATGACGGCGTGGTCATCGACCTGTCCGGGATGCGCGGCGTGCGCGTCGATCCGGCGAGCAGGACCGCGCGCGCCGAAGGAGGTGCCACCTGGGGCGACTTCAACGCTGCGACGTACGCGTTCGGCCTTGCCACCACCGGCGGCATCATCTCGACGACTGGCGTCGGCGGGCTCACCCTCGGCGGCGGCATCGGCTACCTCGCCCGCGGATTCGGGCTGTCCTGCGACAACCTTGTGTCGGCCGACGTCGTGACCGCCGACGGCCGATTCCTGGTGGCGTCCGAAAAAGAGAACGACGACCTGTTCTGGGCGCTCCGTGGTGGTGGCGGCAACTTCGGGGTGGTGACCTCCTTTGAGCTCCGGCTGCATCCCGTCAAGGACATCTACGGTGGGCCGATGTTCTACGAGCTGAGCGACACCGTTGACGTCCTGCGCTTTTTCCGCGAATTCATCGCCGACGCCCCCGAGGAGCTCGGCGCATTCCCGGCTTTTCAGATCGCCCCGCCGCTCCCGTTCATCCCGGAAAAACGCCACGGCGACACGTTCATCGCGATCGTGGCGTGCTGGGCCGGGCCGTTGGACCAGGGACCGCGTGCCCTCCAACCGTTCCACGACCTCGCGCCGGTTGTGGCCGAGCACGTCGGCCCGATGCCCTACCCTGCGCTCAACAGCGCGTTCGATGCGCTGATCCCGCCCGGCCTGCAGCATTACTGGAAGGCCAACTTCGTGACCGAGCTCACCGACGAGGCGATCCAGGCGCACTCGCAGCATGGGCCGAAGGTGCCCGCCGTCAACTCCACGGTGCACATCTACCCGATCAACGGCGCATGTCACCGGGTTGCCCCTGACGCGACGGCATTCGCGTACCGCGGCGCCAACTTCGCCGCCGTGATCGCCGGCATGTGGCCCGAGCCGGCCGACAACCAGGCCAACATCGGCTGGGTGCGCGACTACTACGACGCGACCGCGCTCCACTCGGAGGAGGGCGGCTACGTCAACTTCATGGCCGACGACGACCGGGACCGGGTCAAGGCCAACTACGGAGGCAACTACCAGCGCCTGGTCGACATCAAGAGGAAGTACGACCGGGACAACCTGTTCCACCTGAACCAGAACATCACGCCATAGGCCAGTCCCGGCCGAACGATCGGCTGCATGCGGTCATCTGTAGACTCGCCGCATGAACCGCCTGGAGGACTCAGTCGACCGGATCGCCGCCGAGACAGGGTTCTCCGGCGTGGTGCGCGTGGACCGCGGCGAGAGCGTCCAGCTCGCCAAGGCGTACGGTCTCGCGCATCGCGGCTGGCGCATCGCCAACGCGGTCGACACCCAATTCGCGATCGCCAGCGGAACCAAGGGACTGACCGCACTGACGGTGGTCAGCCTGATCGAAGAGGGTCGACTCGAGCCGGCCACGACTGCTCGTTCAGTGCTCGCGGAGGATCTGCCACTGATCGATGACAAGGTGACGGTCGAGCAGCTGCTCGCTCACCGATCGGGCATCGGTGACTATGTCGACGAGGAAGACGGCCACGCGGTCACGGAATATGTGCTGCCCGTCCCCGTCCACGAGGTCGCGACCACCGAGCAGTACCTGCGTGTGCTCGACGGATACCCGGGTAAGTTCGCGCCGAACGAACGGTTCTCCTACAGCAACAGCGGCTACGTCGTGCTCGCATTGATCGCCGAGCGCACCAGCGGCACGCCCTTTCATGAGCTGGTGAGGCAACGCGTGTGTGAACCCGCCGGCATGCACGACACGGAGTTCTTGCGCTCCGACGAGCCCCCTGGTCGTACCGCGCTCGGCTATCTCGCGATCGACGGATTGCGGACCAACGTCTTGCACCTTCCGGTCCGAGGAAGCGGAGACGGCGGCATCTACTCCACCGCGGCGGACATCCACGCCATGTGGACGGCGTTCTTCGCCGGGCGAATCGTGCCCACAGGCTGGGTCGCGGAGATGGCGCGTCCCCGCAGCGATGTGCCGTCCGAGTCCATGCGTTACGGCCTGGGATTCTGGCTCCACGAATCGCGCGACGCGGTGATGCTGGAGGGATTCGACGCCGGCGTTTCCTTCCGGACCGTCCACGATCAGGCTGGGCGTCTTACCCACACGGTGCTGTCGAACACCTCAGGGGGCGCATGGCCGGTCACGCGATACCTCGACCGGCCCCTCGTGCCGTGATGGTCGGGAAAGCCACTGGCCGGGATTGCGAAGATCATGAGCGCAGGTAGCGAAGCACCGCAAGGACCCGGCGGTTGTCGTCCTCCGACGGCGGCATCCCCAGCTTGGCGAAGATGCTGGCCACATGCTTCTCCACGGCCCCGGCCGAGACGACGAGCGCGCGCGCGATCGCGGCGTTGGACCGCCCCTCGGCCATCAACGAGAGCACCTCACGCTCGCGGGGCGTGAGCGACGCCAGATCCTCAGCGCGCCGGCTGGCCCCGGCCAGCTGGGTGACGACCTCGGGGTCCAGCGCGGTGCCACCCGCGGCCACCCGGGCCAGCGCGTCGGTGAACTCCGCCACCCTGGCGACCCGGTCCTTGAGTAGATAGCCGACGCCCGCCGAGCCCGCCGCGAGCAGCCGGGTGGCATATCCGGTCTCGATGTACTGGGAGAAGACCAGCACGGCGGTCCTGGGGTGCTCGCGGCGGATGTCGATGGCCGCCCGCAGCCCTTCGTCGGTGTGGGTCGGCGGCATCCGGATGTCGACGATCGCGACGTCCGGATGGTGGGCGGCGACCGCGGCGCGCAGCGCCTCGCCATCGGCAACGGCGGCGCACACCTCGTGCCCGCGGTCGATCAGCAACGCGGCGACCCCCTCCCGCAGCACCGCGGCGTCCTCGGCGATCACCACACGCATGGCGGCGATGCTCTCACGGCTCACGCGTGCAGCGGCAGCTCGACGGTGATCACCGTCGGGCCGCCCCGCGGGCTCACGATCGCCAGGCTGCCGTCCACCGTGCGCACCCGCTGCGCGAGCCCCACAAGACCGCTGCCGACGCCAGGACGAGCTTCGCCACGGCCGTCATCGGTAACCCGGTGGCGCAGCGCCCCATCTCGCTGTGTCGCCTCGATCGCGGCATGCCGCGCGCCGCTGTGCCTGATCACGTTGGCGAGCAGTTCGGCGGCGCAGAAATAGGCGATGGTCTCGATCGCCGCCGTGGGCCGCACCAGCACATCCACCGACAGCTCAACCGGAACGGCGCTGCGCGCCGCCAGGGTCGCCAGCGCGTCGGCCAGGCCGCCGTCCAGCACGGGTGGGTGGATGCCGCGGGCGAGGTCGCGCAGCTCGGCGATCGCCTCCGTCGCGGTCTGGTGCGCGCTTTCCACCAGCTCGCGGGCGCGCGCGGCATCCGGCGGCTGGGCGCTGTCACCGAGCTTCTCGCTGGCCATGCCGAGGCTCATCGCCAGCGCGACCAGCCGGGCCTGCGTGCCGTCGTGCAGGTCGCGCTCCAGGCGCCGCAGCATGGCCGCCGAGTCGTCCACCGCCAGCGCCCTGGTCTCCTCCAAGGCGCGGACCCGCTCGGCCAGCGCGCCCGGCCCGAGCAGGCCGCGGATGAGCCGCCGGTCCGCGGCGACCACCGCCCGCGTCAGCCAGGGGGCGAGCAGCACCGTCGCCGCGCCGATCGCGAAGGTGAGGAAGGTGCCGGCGAAGGTGGCGACATGGAAGACACCCATCGGCAGCAGCATGATGACCGGTGCCGGGCTCAGCTGCGTGCCAGGCGGGTGGTTACGGAACCCGTGCCACCAGATCGGGTAGCTCATGTTGACCAGCCCACTGACCCAGAGGGCCACGGCATAGCAACCGAGCACCGAGACCGGCAGCTTCAGCAGCACGTACGCCAGCGCGCGCCAGCCGGCGCCGTCCCGCAGCCTCGCGCCGAGCCGGCCTGGCAGGCCGCGGCCGGGGCGAAACGGCGGCGGCGCGCTGACCCGCTCACCGAGCAGCCGTGCCGCAAGCCGCCGGTGCACCGCGCCGAGCCGCCGGCCGGCACCAAGCGTCATGACCAGCATCAGCAGCCCAAGGACCGTGCCGATCAGCGTGATGGTCAGGCCGGCGCCGAGCCCGAGCAGCGCCAGGATGACCGCGAAGCCGATCACGCCAAGCGGGAACCCGAGCAGGCAGTACGCCAGCTCGGCCCGTGCCCGCGGGGTGAACGGGGCTCCCACGGCCTGCGTGATGGTCATCACGGCAGCCCCCAGTCCGCCGGGTCGGCTGCGCGGCGGGGTGAGGCTCACTGAGCCCGGAGTGTGCATGAGGTCATTGTCCTGCTCAGGCGTCTCGGCGGGCCAGCAGCCATCCGCCGATACCGAGTGTGACGGCGGCGTAGAGGCAGAGCATGCCGAGCCCGGTCCACGGCGACAGAAAGTGGAACTCTCCCTGGGCAACCGGCTTGGTCGCGGTCAGAGAGTTCGCGACGATCGCTATCGGGAGATATGCGATGACTGATTGGGTGAGCGCGGCGACAAGCTGCGCGAGGACGTAGACACCGCCGACGAGCACGGCGATGGCGGCCGGGGTGTGTCGGATGATGGCGCCAAGGCCGAGGCCGATGAGCCCGATCAGGCAGAAGCCCGCCCCGGCCAGCACCACGGCTCGCAGCACGCCGGGCTGGCCGAGCGCGGGGCCCGGCACCGCGGCCGGCAGGGCGGCCTCGCCGGCGAAGAAGGCGATGAACGCGGCGGCCTCCCCCACGGCCAGCGCCACGGCGCCGAACACCGCCGCCTTCGCGGCCAGCACCAGCGGCCGGTTCGGGATCGCGGCCAGCGTGGCCCGGATCGCCCCGGAGGAATACTCGCCGGTCATCATGAGCACACCCAGGACGCCAATCAGGAGCAGCCCTAGGCCCAATGCCGGTCAGTTACGACGACCCCGCCGTGCAAACACACGACGTTTGCCCAGGTCAGGACGGGTGCTTCCCCGCCTATCTGACCGGCATTGGCCCTAGGCCGGGCCTAGGGGGCGGGGGCGCAGCAATGCGTCCCCGCTACCCGACTAAGGGGCTTCGGCGGGCTTCGGGTCGATGGGCGCGAGCGGTTTCGCCAGGATCTCCCCGATCGCCAGCCGGGCTGCAGTTGCGACCTCGTCGTGGCTGACCAGGTGGCGGACCACGACTCGCGGGGAGCGCGTGCTGAGCTTGCCGTGCGCGGGTTTGCGGACCGGGCGTGGCGAGCCGGCGCCGGTTCAGGTCGGCAAGCCCTGGCTGGCGGTATCCGGGCCCAGCCCGGGGTGGCGTTGTGCCCTTGCTGGTATCAGCCGCCGTCGGCCAGGGTGGTGGTGAAGCCCGTCAGCAGCCAGTCCAGGCCAGCTTCGAACAGGCGCTCGTGCTCGGCGGGGGAAAGCCCGGCGTCAAGGTCCAGGCCGGCCAGCTGGGGGAAGTCGCCGCTGTCGAGCAGGCGCTGGAGGTAGGCCTGCGTGGCGCTGCGCCACTGCGGATTGGTGAGGCGTTCGCGTCGTTGGGTCTCGTGCTCGGCCAGCTCCATGGTGACGTGGCCGATGGTGTAGGCGTCCACGGCCACCAGCAGCGCGCCCTTGCGGAACAGATCGACGTTGAGGCCGGCAACAGCGGCAAGCGACTGCTCGCGGTGGCGCATGCCGTTGGGGCCGATGGTGGGCCGCTGGCCCAGGGCGCTGATGATCCAGGGATGGCGGCGGGCGGTGGCGCGGGTGTGCCGGGCGATCGCCCGCAGCGCGTCGCGCCAGTCGTCAGGCAGCTGGTCGAGGAGGACCTCGCCGAGGACCTGGTCGAGCATGAGGTCGAGCAGGTCGTCCTTGCGGGCGATGTGGGAGTACAGGCCCATGGGGCGCGTGCGCAGCGCGGCGGCGACCCGCCGGATGGAGACCGCCTGGAGGCCTTCGGCGTCGGCGAGGTCGATCGCCGCGGCCACGATGTCCTCTCGGGTCGGCCGCTTCGGCTGCTCCGGCGTCGGTCGGATCCAGATCAATCCGGGCCCAGGGGCCTTCTGGTCGGCGGGGCGTGGCTGCTTGGCGGCGGGTGCTGGGTCTGGGCCAGGTGATGGGCTGCTTGGCATGTGCTCATGATACGCTGTCAACCTGAGTGATACACTGTATCGAAGTCCGCTATACTGTACCGGTGAGGTGTCGAAGCGGCTGGTCGATGCCTTCTGGGACGCCTGGCGGACTCGGTGGCGGCAGTCTGCTGCTGACCGGCCACCTGCGGGCCGGCGGTCCACCATCGACTGCCGGACCACGACCAGGCGCGCAGCGTCGCAACGACAAGGAGGCTCACCGATGGCCCTGGCGACCTTTGACCGGCAGGAACTCGACCGATTCGCCCGAGAGTTCGAACAATTGTTCTACCGGGACGACGCCGCCGCGACCATGGCGTCCTTTATGCGGAGGACGCCAAGATCATGGCGCCGGACAGTGCGGTGGTGCAGGGACGCCACGCCATTGAGGAGTTCTGGGGGGCTGCGTCCCAGGCGGCCCAGAGGATGGGCATGAAACGAACCATCAACCTGCAGCACGTGGACAGTTCGGGCGACCTCGGGTATGTGGTGAGTACCGTCACCCTGGAGATTCCAGCGGCTGATGGTCAGGTGATCACCAACACGTTCAACGACGTCACGGTCTGGAAGATGGACGCCGATGGAGGATGGCGGGTGGTCGTGGACAGTGCCAGTCGGACCGCTCCGCTGCAGACTCCGCCGCCCCGATCCGGAACTTGACGGTGAGTGGGCAGGCGGCAACGCCTGGCGCAGCACAGCCGAGCCGGATCCATGCGGAATCCAGGTGCGGGCTGGGTGTAATGCCAATGCCATGCGTTAGGCCGAAGTTCCCCCTGAGTGGTCGGTTCTGAGAGTCTCCTTGTGCCTGTGACCAGGCGGTTCATGCGCGCGTGAAGGTCGGCCGCGTAGTCATGTATTTTAGATGAGTTTGCTGATAACGGGGCCAATACAGCTA
>WNGA01003950.1_pt1 | contig 22009 bp, 13 predicted proteins | sample 5400061 | NCBI WGS metagenome assembly WNGA01 (sample SAMN13153366, study PRJNA577476) | soil metagenome | isolation source: 100 cm soil or saprolite under grassland replicate 2 | place: USA:California | collected 2016-06-15
CGAAGAACACGGATCACATCCTGTTCGACACCCTCCTCGCCTACGTCAAAGAGAACCTGTGCATCGACACCACGCGCGTCTTCGCCACCGGGTTCAGCTTCGGCGGCATGATGACCTACTCGCTCTCCGTGAATCACCAGAAGGACATTCGCGCGGCGGTGGGCATCGCGCCGGCCAACTACAACATCTACGTGCCTCCCAAGACTCACCAGCCCATCGCTTGGATGCAAACCACCGGGATGAGCGACGGGACCTGTCCCTGGGTCAACGGAAGCAGTACGACCCAGGGAGCGAAGTACATCGGCATCGAGCACGGTACCGACAACGGGTGCATGGTGCCCGCGACCATTCCGACGTGGACGTCCGGTGCCCATCTCTGCGTCGACTTCCCGGGGTGCATGACGGGAGCGCCCACCAAGGTCTGCACCTTCAACGGCCCCCACACGAACATCAACAGCGACCCGGGTTCCAGTGCCAACTGGATTCCCCAGGAGTCCTGGAAGTTCTTCACACAGTTCTAAGCAGAGCGCCAGCGCGGCCGGGACGAACTCTAGGCTGTCGTCCCAAAGAGATCACGGCTCGAGCGAATCCCGGAGGTGGTCCAGGCGGTCGTTCCCGTCTCGATCACCGGCCCCGCGCGCGATCGCCTTCTCCACCGCGGGACGGGCCTCGGCCCCGTAAATATCGCGGATGGCCTGCGCGGCGTTGCGACCGGCGGCCCGGTGCACAGCCGCCTTCAGCAAGTCCTCGAGCATCTGCGGATCGCCACGGCAGGTCGGATCGGCGCGGTAGGCGCGCTGGTACCGCTCCACGGAATCGCTCATCCAGCCGAGCTGCGCATGGGCGTGGGCGATCAGCAGCCAGGGGCGTGGATCGTCTGGATTCTGGCGGGCGAAAGCGTATGCAGGGCCGAGCGCCGCCTCGTCCAGGCGCGCCCCGCGTCCCAGCTTGTCGCGGATCGGCTCGAGGGCTTCGGGCACGGCTTCCTGCCAGGGATCACGGGCCCGTTGCCCCGGTGTCACAGCGCTCGCGGGCTTCGTCTGCGTTTGTGTCGCGGCCGCGGTGGCCGGTGGCGGCGGCTGCGCCGGCGCATGGGCTGGCGGTGTCGGCGTCGCTTGCGGATTTGCTGCGGGCGCTTGCGCAGCAACCGGCTTGGCGCTGTCGACCAGCGGGCCATGATGTCGACGCAGAAACGTGACGCCGGTGGTGAACGCGGCGGCGAGCACGACCAGCGCGATCGCCGTTCGCCACGGGTGCGAGCCCGGCGCGCGGGTGCGGCGCGTGCTGGGCACGGGCGGAAGATTCTTCCGTGTCGGCGGCTCGGGGGCGCGGCGTTTGCTCCGCACGGGTGGAAGATCCTTCCCTGTCGGGTCGAGCTCTGCGCTCGTGGCCGGGGCGCGTAACCCGCCGTCGAACGCTTCCAGCGCCGACAGCATCCACAGCGCCTGCGGGTATCGATCCGCCGGTTTCTTGGCCATCGCCCGGTCGATCACGGGCTGCACGCGTCGGGCGATCGCAAGCTCGGGCCGCAGTTCAGCCAGCGACGGAACCGGCGCGGAGACGTGCGCCTCCAGGACGCCCTCGCGCGTGTCAGCCACGTACGGCAGCCGGCCGGCCAGCAGCTCAAACAGGATCGCACCCGCCGCGTAGATGTCCGCCCGCGTGTCCACACGTTCCGCCTTGGCCTGCTCGGGAGCCATGTACGAGGGCGGGCTGGGCGAGCTCGCGCCCTCGAGGAACTTCGCCATCCCGAAGTCGAGAAGCCGGACGTGATCGGCGTGATCGGGCAGCGCCTGCAAGAAGATGTTGGCGGGCGTCAGGCCGCGGTGAGCGATCCCCTGGCGGTGGGCGAAGGCCAGCCCGCGCAGCGTCTGGCCGACGATGTCGAGAGCACGCGCCGGCGAAACCGGCCCTTCGTTGATCAGATCCGCCAGCGTCTTCCCCTCCAGCAGCTCCATCACCAGGTAGGCCACACCGTCGTCGATCCCGAAGTCGGCGATCGGGACGACGTTGGGGTGCGTCAGCGCGGAGAGCACCCGCGCCTGACGCTCGAAACCGCGACGCCACTCGGGCGACGCCGCCGCGCTCTGCTGCAGCACCTTGATCGCCACCAGCCGATTGAGCTGCACCTGGCGGCCCTGGTAGACCACACCGACGCCGCCGACGCCCAGCCGCGCCAGCACGTCATAGCGTCCGTTTAGGGTCCGACCGATCAACGGATCAGACAAACACTCACTATATCTCTCCCATAATACCAGGGGCTCGATGACAGGGCGTGGGGCAAGTTTCTTGCTGGGCGCGGCGTGCGCCGTGCTGGCCGGCGCATGCGGTCTACAGACGGATTTTCAGACAGGTCTAAGGTTCGAGGAGATTCAGTCCCTTGAAGTAGTCGCGGAAGTATCCTCTGTCGCGCGCCAGCAGCCGGTCTGCGAGCAGTTTCGCATGGGCCCCGACCAGGAAATCAGGAACCAGCCGGCGCGGATCGGCCTTGGAACGCCGCCGCAAGTACGAGCTGAACATCTCGCCCGCGAGAACCGCGCAGTCCTTCGTCGAAGGCGTGAAGTCGATCTCCCAGTCCGCAAGGAATTCATCGATCTGTGCGCTGCCTCCGGGAAACGCGGGCGTGATCTCGGCGAGTACGCACTCGCCCACCACCAAGCTCCCCTGCTGGGCAGCTCGGCGAAGCGCCGCTTCAGATGAAGCGCCGTGGACCGGATCGGCGGTCAGGACGTCGAGGACGACGCTCGTGTCAACCGCGGTTCGCATCGCGAATCCGGCGAAGGTAGGCATCTACGGAGCCAGCGACCGGAAGACGACCCCGCCCGCGCCATTTCGTGAACGGGTCATCAGCGATCGCCTTCTTTCCCACCAGCCGACCCTCGGAGGCTTCGAACACGATCACCGTTCCGGTCCTGAGCCCCAGCCGTTCCCTGATCGGTTTCGGGATCGTGACCTGACCCTTCTCCGAAACAACTGATTTCATACCAACATACTATGAATTCCTACCTGAACTTCAATCCCTCACCTCCCCTGGGCCCCCCCCGTCTTGACAAAACAAACGACCGTTCGTATCTATAAGCCATGGCCAAGGGGGGAGAGACGCGCGAGCGGATCGTCGACCGCGCGTTCCACATGGCCACCCGCGACGGGCTCGACGGCCTGTCGATCGGCGTGCTCGCGGGTGAGCTGGGCATGTCGAAGAGCGGCCTGTTCGCGCACTTCGGCTCCAAGGAGGACCTGCAGCTCGCGGTCATCGGCGCGGCCTCGCAGCGTTTCGAGGCGTTCGTCTGGCGGCCCGCGCTCAAGGCGCCGCGGGGCGAGCCGCGGCTGCGCAAGCTGCTCGAGCGCTGGCTACTGTGGGTCAACGAGCCGAGCCTGCCCGGGGGCTGCCTGTTCGTTGCCGCCTCGGCGGAGCTCGATGACAAGGAGGGCCGGCCCCGCGCCTTCCTGGTCGGCGAGCAGAAGCGGATGTGTGAGTCGATCGCCAAGGCGGCGCGGCTTGCCATCGAAGCCGGCCACTTCCGCTCCGATGTCGACTGCGACCAGTTCGCGTTCGACGCCTACGCGGTGGTGCTGGGCTACAACCTCCAGCGCCGCCTCATGCGCGATCCCAAGGCCGAGGCGCGCGCGCGTCGGTCGTTCGAGCGGCTGATCGAGGCCGCTCACCCCGGCCGCAGCTAACGGCCACGACGCCAGGAGGTCCAGTGATGCGCGATGTCGACGAGCGCCAGAAAAAACGAACGAACGGTCGTTTCCAAGTCCTCCGCGCGGGGTTACGCGTGCTGTCCGCGGTAGCGCCACCGCTGGCCGAACAGCTGGCGATGAATCTGTTCTACCGGCCGCAACGCCGCCGGCTGCCGCCCGAGGTGCCCGGTGCGGAGCCGCACGCCTGGCGGGTGAAAACCCGCGCGGGCGATCTGGCCGTCTGGGATTACGGCCGTGGCCCGACGGTGCTGCTGGTCCACGGTTGGAGCGGCGCCGCCGGGCAGTGGTCGCCGTTCATCGGACCGCTGCTGCGCGCGGGGCACAACGCGATCGCGCTGGATCTCCCCGCGCACGGGCTGTCGGACGGCGACCGCACGAATTTGCAGGAGATCGTCCATGCCATCGTGGATACGGCGGCGCGGGTCGCGCCCATCCGCGCGGTGGTGGCGCATTCGCTGGGCGCCACCGCCACCACGCTCGCGCTCGCGCAGGGCTTGCGCGCGGAGCGCGCCGTGCTGATCGCGCCGGCGGCGCGGGACGTACAAGGGTACGTGCACGCCTTCGCGCAGCAGCTCGGGCTGCCGCCGGCGCGCGAGCCCGGCCTGGTCGCGCGCATGCGCCGCAAGTTCGGCGATCTCGATCGCTTCGACGCGCGCAAGGCGGCCGCCCGCCTGAGTACGCCCGCGCTCGTGTTCCACGACGTTGACGACGCGCAGGTGCCGTTCGCAGAGGGCGAGTCGCTCGCGCGCGCGTGGCCGGGCGCGCGGCTGACGGCCCTGCGCGGACGCGGGCACAACCGGCCGCTCACGGACCCCGACGTCGTGCGCGAGGCGCTGACCTTCATCACCACCGGACCACCGGCAGCGCCGTCAGCGGAGAACGAGGCCCTCTTGCTGCAGGACATCCAGGAGCAACGCGAGGCCGGCTGAGCTTGCTGCGGTTGCCGGCGGCGGGCGAGACGTCTTGCAGTTGCCGAAATCGCCGCTTCGGGAGTTCTGAGACTGGTGGTGTTTGTCCGCGCCTAGCGGCGCCCGTGTATGGGGTCGCGGGCAGAGAATTGTCCGCGCGGCTTTGAAGGAATTCGAGCGCTGCACGCATGTCCTGTCCATGAACAAACAAGCGACTGAATCGCGCCGCGGACCCTGGGTTCGGGTGCTCGTCCCGGCACTGGGTGCGTTGGCGCTCGCGGCCGGATGTGGAATGCCTGCCGACGACGATCAGGATGTCGAGATCGCGACGGGAGCCATCATGGGCGGCGGGAACGCGATCGCCGGCAACTTCCCATGGCAGGCGCGGATCATCATCTACGAGCCGACCAAGACCGAGAACTGCGGGGGCACGTTGATCACGAAGAACTGGGTCGTGACGGCTGCCCATTGTGTCGACGGAGACGCAGTCGCGTCGAGCACCTTCATGTGGCTGGGCGATCACGACACGAGCATTTCGGAGGGTTACGAGCAGCCGGCGTTCGTCAGCGAGATTCACCTTCACCCCACCGCCGACGTCGCGTTGCTCAAGCTGGTGAATCCCGTCGCGCTGAACGCCCGGATCGCCCCAATCAAGATCGCGACCGGCAGCGACAGCTCCGGAACCGGCATCGCGAGCGGGTGGGGACAGACCGGCCCCGACGAGAGTCAGCAGAGCTCCACCATCTTGCAGCGGGCGCTGCTACCGATTCGATCGGCGTCGACCTGCAACAACGCCCTCCAACTTCCCCGCGACCTCCGCAACGATGAGCTCTGTGCTGGCTATTCCACCGGAAGCCCCGGGACGTGCCATGGCGACAGCGGTGGCCCGTTCGTTCTCAAGCGCTCGAACGGGACGTTCGAGCTCGTGGGCGTCACCAGCTGGGGCGGGCTCATCTGCGAGTCCTACTCCGTCTTCAGCAAGGTCAGCGCCTCGGCCAGCTGGATCAACGGCCTCGCCGTCAACTGAGCCGATAGATCGAAGGTCAGTCGATGATGATGCCGAATCAGGCGGTCGCGCAGCTCGCAAGCGTCACGATCGCCAGCGGGGCGAAGGCCATGGCTAGAACCTTGTTCATGGCGCGACCTGACAGCCGTTCATGACGACGCAGACGTCCGCGTGCCGTGCGGTTTGTGACGTGTGGTTGTCGGTCACCTGCTCGTCGACGGGTGCGATCTGAACGGGATTGAACGCGGAGGTGGCCGAGTAGCTCGTGTGATCCGTCCCCGGCACGCAAACACCGTCGCCGTCGACATCCACGAAGACGAGCATCTCCTGATACGTGAAGCGCACGTAGCCCTTCGGGAAGTGAAATGCGAAACCACCTCCGGTGACGACCGCCTCACCCGATCCGAAGATCGCGCCGTTGGAAGCTGTCCTTGTCAGAAGGTGAACGCGCTGCCCATCGTGGGCCTGGAATCCCGTCCCCGTGATGTTGATGTCCATCATCTCGCCGAAGGGCGCGGCCGGGTTGCAGATGTCGACGTTGCGCGACGTCGTGCGGACGTGGTTGTCGGTGATCGAAACGTCCAGCGCGTCGGAGCCGGGGTCCACGGCGTTCACGAGGAGGTAGCCGGTGTGGTCGCCCGCGTCCGTGTTGCACAAGCCATCGCCGTCCGCGTCGATCAGCCAGAGAAGCTCCTGATCGGCCGAGCGCTGGTACCCCTTCGGAAAACGAAATGCGAACGCACCTCCGGTGACCGTGGCGCTCCGGGCCCCGAGCACGCCGCTGCCGTTGGATCTGGTGACGACAAGAACGGTACGGCCCTCGTGTGCCGCGAATCCGGACGCCGCGACGTTCATGTCCGCAAACGCAGGACTGGCGATCCCGCCCGCGTCGACACCTTCGCACCCGGTGGCGCCTACCTCGGCGCCGCTGTCCGGATGGTTGGTCGACCCGCCACCCTGACAGCCGGCGCAAACCCAGACGAAGAACGCCATCAGGAGGATCACGCAACCGTCGGCGAGCTCGTTGCATCGCGACCCCATTGGTCGAATTCTCGATCGGCCGTGGAGGCCGAGCATCAATATTGTCGAGATCCGATTGTATGACCGGGCGATATGATTCCGGTGTCAGCAAGAACGCGGCGACGGCCACGCCGACGGACCACGGCATCTCAGCCGTACATTATCGCGTCGAAAGACCGCGCAACCAGGTCACGGGTTGAAGTACGGGTCCCTGGCCATCTTCGAGAAAGCGGTCAACGCGCCAGGCGACGAGTTGATGCGCCAGTCATTTTCTTTGTTGATGTCGAACCAGACCACGGCCTTGAAGAGCGGATATTGGGCCTTGAGCGTCGGGATCATGGCGTCGATCCAGGCGCCCTTGTCGCCACCCTGCTCGGCCGACGCCATCTCGCCGATGATGATGGGCTTCTTCTTGGCGGCCAGCAGCGGATAGATGTTCTTGAAGACCTGCTGAAACGACTGCCAGTCGCCTCCGCCCCAGTTGTAGCCGTCGACCCCCGTCCAGTCGACGTAGGCGTCGCCGGGATAGTAGTCCATCGTCGTACGGTTACTGCCGTCGGTGTCGGTGACGTTCGGGCACCACGCCCAGACGACGTTGGTGGCGCCGGCCGCCGTGAAGAGATCGTGAATGTGCTTGTAGGCCGAGACGTAGAGCGGCGCATTGTTGCCGCTCCACGCCTCGTCGCCGTTCATTTCGGCCGCGAAATCGAGGAAGAACCTTCCGCTGAGCGCCTTGGCGCCGCTTGCGCGCGCCTTGATCGTGGCGTCGAGGCTACCGTTGACGATGTTGTCGAAATCGATGCCGGCGGGTTCCCAGTTGATGAGCGGAATGCGGCCCGCCTGGAGATCAGCCTTCGCGCCCTGCGTCCAGTCATCCTTCCACGCGTAGTACACGAGATGGATCTGTGGGGTGCGACCGATCCGAGCGTCGGTCTCCGCCAGTGTTCCGGCACCATAGTAGAGCCCGAGCAGCGCGCCCTGCGCGGGGGCGAGCAAGTCGCCGCCAGCGCCGCTACCTGCCGCGCCCGTTCCCGCCCTACCCGAGCCCGCCACGCCCGAGCCCGCCGCGCCCGAGCCTGCCGCGCCGGTTCCCGCGGCGCCGCGACCTGCAGCGCCGCCGGTACCTGCCGCACCTTTACCTGCAGCGCCAGTTCCCGCACTCGAGCCCGCCGCGCCGCCACCTGCCGCGCCCGTTCCCGCCGCGCCGCCATGCCCGCCTGGGCTGCCGCCCGCCGTACCCGCCGCGCCGCTCCCCGCGGCGCCGGATCCCCCCGCGCCGCTCCCCGCTGCTCCCCCGACTGCTCCGGTCCCCGCGGATCCTGCCGCTCCTCCTGTCCCGGTCGATCCCGCGGCCCCCGACGCGCCATGTCCGGCGGTTCCCGATCGGTCGCTGCTCGTCGCGTCGCACGCCGCGCACCACGACAGCGTCAACAACGCGAGCAACCCCCTCAGAGTCCTCATGATCTCCTGAGAGGGAGAGGTCAGTACTTTTTATGGGCAAAAGCGCTCGAGGGAGGGGGCGCTGCGCGCCTAGCTTACCTAAGCTAGGGCGCGATCTCGCGGATGCTCCCACACTGGTTCGTGGACGGTGCCGTCGAACTGCGGACAGGTCTCGCGGGCGGACATCCCGGGAAACATTCCACGCCACTTGCCTTGCGTCGAGTCCGGCGGACTCAGGGCGCGCGATCGAGGGGAACGTCGCGGTCACGTACACAGCCGGCGCGGAGCTCGCGCAGCGGATAGTGGGTTCCGCGCCAGAGCACACCTCCGCGGCAGGTCGTGACGATGGCGCTGGCGGACGCCACGCCCGCCAGGCACAGGCCGACGACGGGCAACAGCAGCCCCTCGTAGCCCGAGCCGCCGACCAACCGTCGTGCGATCGCGCCGTGCAGAACCATCGGCACCAGCGCGGCGGCGAGCGCCAGCAGTCGGGCGGCCGCGGGCAGCGGCAGGGCGAGGCTGGCCACGGGAACCGCCGTTGCGACCGGTATCAGTAAGGCGGCGCGGGCGGTCGCGAGCCAGCTGAATTCGCTGCCCGCAAAAAAGTTTTTCACCAGGCCGCGCATCGACGCGAAGAACCCAGACTGCCAGCGGACGCACACGAGCCCGCCACTATCCGCGCACCCCTGACGGACGCCGTTCCGGCGCAGCAGCAGTCCCAGCTTCACGTCGTCCGCCACCTCGAGGCGCAGGGGGCGATGACCCCCGATCGCCTCGTACCCGTCACGACGAACCAGGTTGAACGCGCCGATACCGACGTGTGCGGCCGTGCCGGGCCGCCGCAGGCGATCCAGCTGAAGGTGGAGGATGAAAAACAGGGCGAACACCGACACGAATGCGCGCTCGAACCAGCCGGGCGCGATGAATCGCGGCAACGCGACCCCGTGGCCGAGCCCGTCTGCTAGCACCCACGCCATCGCCCGGCGCAGCGTGTCGGGAGCGAAAACGACGTCGGCGTCGGTGAACAGGATCCAATCCCCGGTCGCGCGTGCCGCGCCTTGATCGAGCGCGTGTGTCTTCCCCAGCCAATCGGGCGGAAGCGCCTGGACATGGACGACACGCAGAGTCGGGTGTTCGGCTGCGAGCTCATCCAGAATCGTGCCGGTCGCGTCTTGGGAGCGATCGTCGACGGCGACGATCTCTAGCGCCGGGTAGTCCTGCGCCAACAACGACACCGTCGCGGCGCGGATGCCAGCGGCCTCGTCGCGGCACGCCACCACGACCGACAGCCGTGGCCAGGGCATGTCGGCTGGCAGCGCTGGTGTCACGCCTGTGAGCACCGGCGCGCGTGCCATCACCGCGAGCGCACGCGCGTAGCGCAACCAGACGAAGAGGATGCCCGCCAGCGACGCGGTCACGAGCCAAGCCCACATGGCCCCGTTTCTAACCTACCCAGTCGGATCGCGTGAGGAACCCTCTCAGGGTTCTGGTGCTCTCGCGTCGGGCAACGGACTATTCTTGCGGACAGCGACGGGAGCTCAGAATGAACGTTCGGGAACTCGCGGAACAGCTACTTCGTGAGATTGCAGAGGGCACACTCGATCCTGAAGCGATCGTTGTGCGGCCGTTGTGCACGTGTGACGAAGACTCCGGCTTGGCAGAGGCCCGGTACGTGGACCAAGTCACGAGGCGTTTCGAGAAAATTCCGGAGTCTGAACAGGCTCTAGCCGCGGAAGCCGGAGCGGAGTTCATACCCAAGCGGAAGTACAAGCACGGAAGCGTGGAGCCCGGGCCAGCCACCCAGAAGACTGTCAAACTTGGCTAGCCGGGCGCGTCGCTGAACCCGAGCGGTTCGATGCCGCCTAGCGTGCGCAGCGGCGTACGAACACCGTCGAAAATCCCGGCGCAGCGAAGGGCTCCCAGCCGTCCGTAAGACGGCATTCGCCCGAGGCGGTTAGGGTGGTAGGGCAGTCCGTACCGGTGGCCATGGTGGTGACCTCCCAGGCTGTGCAGGCCTGGGCAGATGCCGACCTCGGACCGCCGCCGCAAGCGACGATGAACGCAGTGGTGCTCGCAACCGTGGCCAGTACAACGCCGATCAGACCTGCAGTTCGCATGGGTATCCTCCCGTGTGAGGACCATAGTCGTCGCAGTCCTCCGCCAAACTCGCAAATACTTCGTCGGGCTGGGCGGACTCCTTGCGCCGACCCTGTCACGGCGCGTGCGCTACTTCTTTTGCGGCTGCCCGTCGAGGAACGGACGCACGGTCTCCGCAACGCGCGTCGATGCACCCGTCTCGTAGTGGGTCGCGTCGGGGATGATCGCGAGGCGGTTCTTGGGCATGTTCTCACGGTTCCAGCCCGCGTCTTTGAGGCCGCCGCCGAGCAGCTGGAAGAACTTCACCTCGTGCTCGGGACGGACCATGTCGGCATCGCCGAACGCGAGCATCACCGGCATCTTCAGCTTCGCCACGTCGGCCGACCAGTCGTACTTCTGCCGCATGAAGTCCCCCATCCCGTCGAGCAGGCGCGGGAAGTCGTCGACCTTGGGGGCGATCGCCTTGTAGGTCTTGAACATCGGCGTCTCCGCCATCATCGGCGCCATCGCGGCTCCCACCTGTTTCTGCTGGACGACCATCTCCGGGTACCAGCCGTCGTTGGCATAAGGCGTGGACAGCAGCACCAACCGGCGCACGCGGTCCGGGTGCTGTATTGCCAGTCGCAGCGCGACGCAGCCGCCGAACGAATACCCGAGCACGTCGACCTGTGCGCGCCCGATTCTTGCCACCAGAGCGTCGACGTCGTCGGCGATCGCCTCGCATCGGATCGGCCGGTTGCCCAGCGTCGTGCGGCCATGCCCCTGGAGGTCGACCAGAATCACCTGCCGCCCTTTGCTCAACACCGGCAGCGCCGGTCCGAACATGTCGAACGACATCAAGCCGCCGTGCAGCAGCAGCAGCGGCTCGCCTTTGCCACGAACCTCGTACGCATAGTCGATGCCGTTGATGGTGGCGTGTTCGGGCTTCGGTTTGGTCGCCGCCGCGGTGGCGGACGCGAGACAAATCAGCGAAATCAGGGCCAGCTTGGTCGTCGTCTTGGTCATCATGTTCCTCCTGGTGCCTAGACGACGGTTGGGCAAGCCCCGGATCGACACCTCCAATCCCGCTTTCGCTTTTCGTTCAGTCTGGACCCGGATCTGCCGACGAAGCGCTGACCTCGGAGGCCCGACGATGAAGAAAGCCGTACTGTGCGTCTCGCTGCTCGGCAGTTTGATCGTGAATGGATGCGGAGACGCCGGCGGTGGCAGTACCCCCCGGCAGCGGCGGTCGCGGCGGTGCGACAGGTAGCGCCGGAACGACAGGTAGCGCCGGAACGACGGGCAACGCCGGAACGACGGGCAACGCCGGTGCCACGGGATCCGCGGGCACGCTGGGCGGCGCAGGCACGACCGGGAGTGCGGGAACCACGGGTAGCGGCGGCGCAACGGGTAGTGCCGGTACCACCGGCAGCGCCGGTACCACTAGCAACGCTGGCACGACCGGCAACGCTGGCACCACCGGCAACGCGGGTACCACCGGCAACGCTGGCACCACCGGCAACGCTGGAACGGGGCCTTTTGGGCGAGTCGGCAGAGCGACACGGTTACCAGAACGCTTTATCTCGGCCCTATGACGCGCGGGGACTAGCAGCTTGAACGGCCTGTCCTCGAAAAGGAAACGCGCCCGCTGCTGTCGACGCGATCGAATGCGCTCTCGGGCCGCGTGGCCGAGGGCGCGCCTCGGGCGGCGTCAACCAAACGCGCGGGGCCTGAACGTCATGCCGACCCCGGCGCATTCGCGGCGCCAATGCACGGTGACGCGCATCGTTGGAAGAAGGAACGTCCGAGCGACACGCAACACTTTGCCTGTAGACAAATGATGACCGCATTTGCTACAGCCGGCTTGTCGCGCGGGGACGAGCCGGCCGCGGCGGGGTAATTCAAATAGTTCGAGGCTTGGGGAGGCTTCGGACGAACTGGGGAGGTTTGGGATGGCGACGCCCTCCGTCTGCCTTTGTACTCGTGTGGTCGCGGTCCTCGAGCGCTTGCCGGCGCGTGGTGTGTGGCCGTACCGGCAGCAGCTCGTAATTGCGTCGCCTGCCACCGCGCGCGCGACGTTGCCGAGTGAGAGTGAGTCCTCGAGAGAGATCGTCGCGCGCGTTTGCCGAAAGCCTCTCTTGTTTCCAAGTCTTGGCCGATTCGCGCCACTGGTCGTTGGCCACGCACCGCTGTTCGCACCTGGCCGTGAACCAATAGATGCCAGCACTTGGGTGAGGAGTGAGATCTCACTCTCACATCGCAAATGCCAACCGGCCGGAATGCGATCCTCGAAATCGCCCCGCGATCAGAACGAGCTGCATTTTGTGCGACCCGAAAAACCTGCGTGTACGTATGGCTCGCGGAGCGTCCGTGAGGTGATGAGCGATTTTTCCTCCGCAAGCGAAAATGCAGTCTCCGGCCGGCCGAGAACCGGCACGAGGCTTGCGAAGCAAGCACGCCGTTCAACCCTCTGCGCTGTCTCGAACGTCGATGGTCAAGGAGGTCTCCTGTGAAAGCGATTGTGGTGAAGTTGGGCAGCTTGGGCTGGTTGACGATCGCGGCGCTGGTCGCGGTGGGAGCGTGCGCCCGTAGCGCGCCGCCAGCCGTCGAACAGAAGGCGAGTGAAGTGGCGGCGGTCGTCGACGCGACGGCGTTGCTCGCGACATTGCAGGGACGCCCGGGATCGCCGCTCGAGGCTGGAGTCGCGCAAACGATCAACAGCGCGAGCGGCGGCCTGAAGCCAACGTTTCCGACGGCGGTAACGGCTGGCGAGCCAAAACCGGCGAAGGTGGTGTTGCCTCAGCAGGCGTCGGGCGCGCTCCATCTCGAGGACCTCGCGACCGGTGTTGCCGCGGATGTCGTTCTTCAGGGCGCCCAGGTCGTCGCCGGGCAGGTGGTCAACGGCTACGTCGTTTATCCGAATGCGCACGCGTCGGGAGCGCACGTGCTGCAACGACCCGTCGCCGGCGGCACCGAGGACTACATCGCGTTCGAGACCAAGCCGCAGACTGCGCAGATTGCGTACGACGTGACGCTAGGGGGAGGCGCGGGGCTTCGGCTCGTGGCCAACACTCTTGAGATCATTGAAACAAGTGGCGCGCCGAGAATCCGCGTCGCGCCACCTTTCATCGTCGGGTCCGACGGCGTTCGAACGGACGCTACGCTCGCCGTCGCCGGCTGCGCGATCGATACGAGCCCTGCGGCGCCTTGGGGACGCGCCGTGACGCCCCCGGGAGCGACGACCTGCACCGTGAAAGTCAGCTGGCCCGCTGCGTCGGTTTTATATCCGGCAGTCCTGGATCCGAGATGGGTGACGACGGGCTCGATGGGGACGGCGCGCCAGGACCACACGATGACGCTGCTTGCGACGGGGAAGGTGCTGGTCACGGGCGGTCGCAGCACGACGGGCACCACCGGCCTCGCCACCGCGGAGCTTTACGACAAGACGACGGGGACCTGGACCGCGACGGGTAGCATGACGGGCGGGCGGTTTCTCCACCGAGCGACGCAGCTCAACACCGGATCGAACGCGACGACCAGCGGCAAGGTTCTGATCTCGGGCGGCCTCAACGGCACGACCAGCGTGAATACGGCGCAGCTTTACAACCCGACGGCGGGGACGTGGGCCGCGGCCGGCAACTTGAACATCGCTCGCCACGGCCACACCGCGACTCTGTTGGCGGACGGCAAGGTGCTGGCGTCGGGGGGACTCGGCGGGACGACCACGCTGCAATCGGCGGCCATCTACAACCCGGCTTCGGGATCGGGATCGTGGGCGGCGACCACCGGCCCGATCCCCCCGACCGGCCAGAAGAATCACACCGCGGTGCTGCTGGCGACGCCCAACCAGCAGCTCAACAACAAGGTGCTGCTGGTGGGCGGGAACAACGGCAGCGCGACGATGGCGGCGGTCTACCTCTTCGACCCCGCGCAGTCGGCGTTCTCGACGCTGGCGTCGATGCCCTCGGCCCACGAGGGGCACACGATGACCGTGCTGGCCGACGGCAAGGTGCTGGTGACCGGCGGCAAGAACGGGTCGACGACGCTCAACACCACGGCGCTCTTCGATCCAGGGTTTGGTCCCGGATCGTGGTCGTCGGCGGGGACGATGACCTCGCCGCGTTCCGGCCACACGGCGACGCTTTTGCCGGCGAGCATCGTCGCCAACGGTCAGGTTCTGCTGGCGGGCGGCAACAGCGGCTCGGCCACGCTGTCGTCCGCCGAGCTGTTCAGCGGCACGAGCACCTGGACGGCGACACCGGCGATGCCGGGAACGCTGCAGGGCCACCAGGCAGTCTTGCTCGGGAACAACATGGTGCTCGCGGCGGGCGGCCTGTCTTCGAGCTCGACGGTGGTTTCGACCGCGTACCTCTACGACGCCTCGTTCGGTCTCGGGTGCACGTCGGCAAGCCAGTGTCCTAGCGGCTTCTGCACGAACGGGGTCTGCTGCGACACCGCGTGCAACGGCGGCTGCGGCGCGTGCAATCTGGCGGGCCACCTCGGGACGTGCACCGCGCTCGGCAACGGCACCGTCTGCCGGACGGCGGCCGCGGGGGGCTGCGACGTTGCCGAGACGTGCAACGGCTCCTCGCTCACCTGCCCGAGCGACGGCTTCGCGTCCTCGTCGACCGTCTGTCGCGCCGCCGCGGACGTCTGCGACCAGGCCGAGAGCTGCCCCGGCAACTCCGCGGCGTGCCCCGCGGACGCCAAGAAGGCGAACGGCACCGCCTGCGCCGACGACGGCAACGCGTGCACGACGGACACCTGCAATGGCTCGAGCGTCGCCTGCCAGCACGCTGCGGGCAACGCGGGGACCCAGTGCCGCGCCGCCGCCGACCTGTGCGACCTGGCGGCCACGTGCAGCGGATCGTCGTCGACCTGTCCGCCCAACCTCTTCAAGCCGTCGTCGACGGTCTGTCGCGGCCCCGCCGGCGAGTGCGACATCGCGGACAACTGCACCGGCTCCGCGGCGGCCTGCCCGGCCGACGCCAAGAAGTCGCCAGGCACCGCCTGCACCGACGACCTAAACCCTTGCAGCACGGACACGTGTAACGGCTCCTCCGCCGCCTGCCAGCACCCCGCCGGCAACGCAGGAACGCAGTGCCGCGCCGCCGTTGACCTTTGCGACCTCGCCGCGATCTGCAGCGGGTCGTCGACGACCTGTCCGGCCAACGGGTTCAAACCGTCATCGACGGTCTGTCGCGGCAGCGCCGGCGAGTGCGACGTCGCGGACAATTGCACCGGCTCGTCCGCGAATTGTCCGGGGGACGGCAAGAAGGCGAGCGGCACCGCGTGCACGGCGGACACCAACGTTTGTACCCTCGACCAGTGCGACGGCTCCACCAACGCCTGCCAGCATCCCGCCGGCAACGCGGGAACGCAGTGCCGAGCGGCCGCGGCCGACTGCGATCAGCCCGCGACATGCACGGGCGCGTCCACGACGTGCCCCGCGAACCCGTTCAAGCCGGCGACGACCGTGTGTCGCGCGGCGACCGGTGTCTGTGACGTGGCCGAGAACTGCACCGGCTCGGGCACGAGCTGCCCGGGGGATACGTTCGCGTCGAACGGCACGTCGTGCGGCAGTGGGAATGCGTGTACCAACAGCGGGACCTGTCAGGCGGGCGTGTGCAACGGCGGCACCCCGGTGGACACCAGCGACGGAAACCCGTGTACCGCGGACAGCTGCGATCTCGTGGCTGGCGTGCTGCACGTTCCGGTCGCGGCCGGCATCGGCTGCGGTGGTGAGCCGGCATGCAGCGCCGCGCAGGTGTGCGACGGTCTCGGAGCCTGCGTTACGGTCGACGACACGAACTCTTGCACGATGGACGTTTGCGACCCCGGCCAAAGCATCGCGCACGTGCCGGTGGCGGCCGGCACGCCCTGCGCCAATTCTCCCTCGTGCCAAGGGGAAGCAACCTGCAATGCCTCAGGAAGCTGCTCCGCCTGCGTCGTTGGCCAGATCCAGGTGCAGTATCACGGCAACGTTGTTGCCAACGCGGGTCAGATCACCATTCCCTCCGTGCTGGCGGGCTCGAGGGGCGTGGTCGTCCCGCTGACGGTGTCGAACGCCGGAACCGGCGATTTGATCCTGTCCGGCAATCCTAACGTCACGATTACGGGGCCGCATGCAGCAGACTTCTCGATTCAGAAGTTTCCTGCCAGCACGCTGGCGTCGGGCAAGAGCGAGTCCATCCAGCTGAAATTCGCGCCCTTGGCCGCGGGCGTCCGGACGGCGTCGCTACAAATCATCAGCAACGACTCCGCGAACACCCCTTCGTCATCTCGCTGACCGCGACGGGACTCGCACCTGAAGACTTGAGCGCCGACACCAATGGCGACTGGACGTCTGGTGCGACGGCTCTGTGCAATACCCGCGAAGCCCGCCTGATGGCGCGCACCGGAGACATCGACAACCTCGGCTTCGGCTGGCAGTCGGGCTTCGACCCCTTCTCCGGGTTCAACACGCCGGTGCACGGCTATCCGTGGGGGGTCGATCCCAACGATCCCGCGGGAACAGACCGAATCATGATCGGCACGTCGTTCACGAACGGGTGCAGCGACGGCTACTGCAGCACCACGACGAGGCCGGCGAACCTTCCGCAGTGTGTCGACGTGAGCCTGCAAGCAGACTGCTTCGACGGAACCATCCCGAGCTCGGCGATCATCCAGATGTTCGTGGACGACTTCCAGCCATGGGTCTTCGGCTCGCTGTTCCAGGTGACCATCAGCGGCACGCGGGTGACGCAAATGGAGGACGGCATCAACCTCCTCGCTCAGACGGGGCCGATTGGCAAGATGATGTCGTTCACCTTGACGCCCGATCAGTTGCCCCTGCTGCAATCCGGTGCGGTCACCGTCTGTGTCGACGATCCGACGACGGGCCGGGGCGACGGTTACGCGCTCGACTTCGTGAAGCTGCTCGTCGACGCGTACGGCACCGACTACAAGGGCACGATCAATGGCCACGTCGCCGACTCCGGAACCGGTGCGCCGATCGCCGGCGCCACCGTGAGCGCCGGAGGCGTGGTCACCGCCAACGCGGACGCGAGCGGCAACTATGTGCTTTCGAACGTTCCCGCCGGCTTCGTCTATCTCTACGCGAACGCCCCCGGGTACGAAACCAAGGGTCAGGTCGTCGATCTGCCGAACGCCCAGACCATAACCGTGAACATTTCGATGGGCCCCAACCAACCTCCGGTCATCACGTCGACGCCGGTGACGCAGGTTCTCGTGGGCTCGACTTACTCCTACAATGCCGATGCCGTCGATCCGGACGGCGACAGTCTGACCTGGGGCATCCCGCAGCCGCCGCCGGGACTGACGTTCAACGAGTTCACGGGCCAGATAAGCTGGGCTCCGACCGCGGCGCAGGTCGGGACCTGGCCGATCTCGCTGCAGGTGAACGACCGAAGGGGAGGCGTGGCGGTCCAGTCCTTCGACATCCACGTTGGCGCGGCGAACACGCCGCCGACCGTCGCCTGTCAGCCGGACCTGCACCTCATCGGTTCGAGCGCGACGCTCACGATCTTTTGTGCGGTGACCGACGATGGTCAACTGAACGGCACCCCAACGCCCGCGTGGTATTTCGACTTCAAGGGTAACCAGGCGCCGACGCTGACCCCGGTCGCAGCGGATCGTGCCGAGCTCGAGCTGTCGGCTCCAGGCATCTACGAGTTCGTTCTCGCGGCCAACGACGGCCAGTACCAGGCGTTCGACTCCGTGGTCGTCACGCTGAGTCCGACGGCGGACCCGCCGCTCACGGTATTTGCGGGCGTCGATCAGGCAACGCTCGCCATGACCGTGAATCTCGCGGGCACCGTGATGGGCGGCAGCTCGCCGTCGGTGGTGTGGTCGCAACTGGACGGACCCGCCCCGGCGCAGATCGGGACGCCGGTGGCGCTGGGCACGGAGGTGGTCTTCACCAGCTTCGGGACCTACCACTTCAGGCTGACCGCGACCGACGGCGAGTCGACGGACACCGACGACGTCACGGTGTTCGTGCAACCGGCGAACGGGCCCTTCAACCCGATACAGGGCTGGATCGGATCGCCGCTCGATCTGTCGGCCGTGGCTAGCGTCGTGCCGATCACGGTGGGCGCCGGCGTGACGCTTACTTCCGGAACCGTGAGCTACTGGCCGGCGTCCGCGCCGGGCCAGGCGCAGACGCTCGCGACGGGCGTCAGTGGCGGACCGGGCGCGACGCTCGCGACGCTCGACACGACTGTGCTGGCGAACGGGTCCTACGTCATCCAGCTCGACGCAACGAACACCGCGAATATCAATCAGGTGAGCCAAGTGACGGTGACCGTCAGCGGTGAGTACAAGCCCGGTCGGCTCGTCGTCGAGGTCACCGACTTGACGGTGCCGCTGGCGGGGATTCCGATGACCGTCGGCCGGCGCTACGACAGTCTCGAGAAGGACAAGGTTGGCGACTTCGGCTACGGCTGGTCACTGGCCCTCGGCCACCCGCGGCTCGAGATCGACTCCACCTACGGCGTGACCATCACCTTGCCGGACGGCCGCCGGTCGACGTTCCGGTTCACACCCCGCTTCCCGCAAGGCGGCATCATCATCTTCGGCTTCCTGCTCATCCCCGAGTACACACCCGAACCGGGGGTGTTCGGGACGCTGACGGCAAACGGTTGCAGCCTGCTTGCGTTCGATCCTTTCGCCGATCGCCCGACTCCCTTCTGCCTCGAGAGCCTGTTCGACCCGGAGCATGTCTCTTACGCTCCGACCGAATACACGTACACCGACCCGTACGGGCGACGGTTCGTGATGGGTGCGAGCGGCGAGCTCAAGTCGATCGAGGACCACGTCGGCAACACGCTCACCTTCCAGTCCGACGGGATCGTCAGCAGCTCGGGCAAGTCGGTGTCGTTCGTGCGCGATGGACAGGGACGCATCACACGCGTCATCGCCGAGCTCGACAACCCCAGCCAGCCGACCTACGAGTACGGCTACGCGTACGACGCGTCCGGGGACCTGATCACGGTCGATACGCCCCCGGCGGACCAGTCGCGAACATTCCAGCACACGTACGCCGCGCACCGCCTCCTCACCACAAAGGACCCGCGCAACAACGCGGTGCGCACGTCGACGTACTACGCGAATGGCCGGCTCGCGACGGACACGGACGCGGTCGGGAACGAAACTCTTTACACGTACGACCTCGCGACCCGGACCACGGTCACCACGCTCCCCGAAACGGGGACCCCGCCGACCCGTGGCCAGATCACGCAGGTCTTCGACGTCCACGGTCTCCTCCTGAGCGAGACCGATCCGAACGGACACACGACGACCCACGAGTACGACGCCAACCGCGACGAGATCCGGATGGTGAACGCGCTCAATGAGGAAACCACTGCGACCTACGATCCAGTGACCGGCAATCAGCTGAGCAAGACCACCCCGCTCGGTACAATGCACACGACGTACGGCCCGGTCGGGAACCCGACGTCGTTCACCAACGAGCTCGGAGACATCACCACGATCGCCTACGACAGCCACAACCTCCCGCAGACCATCTCGGACGAGCTCGGCACCCGCGCGGGCTTCACGTCCTCCGCACAGGGGTTGCCCCTAACCGTCGATGACGCCGCGGGCAAGCGGGTCACCCTGACCTACGACGACGCGGGCAACCGCACGTCCATGACGGATCGCCTCGGCCGTGTGACAGGTAACACCTACGATCTGCTCGGTCGCGAGATCACCAAGACCAGCGCGCGCGGCACCGTCGAGGGCGGCGGCACGTGGACGCGAAGCTACAATCCCGACGGGACGCTGGCGGCGGTAGCTGGCCCGCTCGGGAACGAGCATGTCCTTGGATACGACGCGAGCCGAAACGTCACCCTCGATAGGTTCGCGCTGAACAATCGCTCCACCACGTTCACGTACGATGCCGCGAACCGCATCGCCACCGAGCAGCAGGCGGACGGCGCGAGCATCGAATACACCCGCGACTTCCGCGGCAACGTGGTGAAGACCACGCGGCTCGGCCCGCCGGTCCGAGAGACTAACTACGAGTACACCCTCAGCGGCAAACTGAAGAAGACGATCTTCCCGGACGGGAAGTTCGAGAGCCGCAGCTATGACGAGCTCGACCGCCTCGAGACTGTTACGAACGAGCGCGGCCATACGACCACCTATACCTACGGCTTTGTGGCCCATGCGGGATGCTCGTGCTCCGATCGGTTCGAGACGGTGACGGACCCACTCATCCACTCGACCACGACGACCTACGATCCGCTCGGCCGGCGGGTGGCGGTCACCGATGCTGCCCTCCGCACGACCACGTTCGAGTACGACGTGCGCGGGCACCTGACCGACACCACGTACCCCGACACCCAGACCGCCCACGACGATTACGACTCGCGCGGGCGTCGCATTTCTAGCCGTGATCAGATGTTGAAGACGACGCTATACGGCTACGACGACGCCGGCCAGCTCACGACGGTGACCGACCCGCTGGCGAACGTCACCACGTACACCTACGATCTCGACGGCAACCTCGCCACCGTGAAGGACGCAAACAATCACACCACGAGATACGCCTACGACCTCCTCGGCCGAAAGCTGAGTCGAACGCTGCCCCTCGGCACCGGAACGCCGCCCACGTACACCGAGTACTTCGGCTACGACGCCGGCGACAACCAGATCTCCCACACGGACTTCCGCGGGAAGATCACGACGATGACTTTCGACTTGCGGGGACGCCTGCGAACGAAGACGCCGGATCCAAGCCTCGGCGAGCCGGCAATCACCTTCGTCTACGACAACCCCTCCGGAACGCGAACGTCCATGACCGACGCGAGCGGGGGGACCACGACTTATACGTACGACGCGCGCGATCGCATGCTGACCAAGGCCGCCCCTGCCGGAGTGTTGACGTACGGGTATGACGACACCGGCAATCTGGGCAGTATCGTGTCCTCGAACGCCAACGGAACCTCGATCGCGTACGCTTGGGATGCTGCAAACCAGGTCGCCTCCGTGACCGACAACCGCGTTGGCGGCGTAACCACAGCGGCCTACACTTCCACCCGCCGCCCAGACACGCTTTCGCAGCCGAATGGCGTGAGCCTGGCGTATTCTTACGACACCTTGGATCGGGTGACGTCGCTGGCGTGGCGCAAGGCCCCGGCTCCCGCGTTCGCGAGTTGGGCGTACACTCACAACTCGCGCGGCCAGCGCTTGTCGTCGACGGACGTCACCGGGCGCGCGGCAGCGTACGGATACGATGACGATGGCTGGTTGACGAGCGAGACCATTGCGGGCGCGGTCGGCGGTCCTGGCAACAACGGCGCGATCACGTACCTCCTCGATGACGTCGGCAACCGGCTATCGCGGACGTCCGCGATAGCGGTCATTCCGTCTGCGAGCTACGGCTATGACGCCAACGATCAGCTGACCTCCGACAGCTACGATCTGAACGGCAACACCACCAGCTCGAGCGGCAACACGTTCGCGTACGACTTCGAGAACCGGTTGGTGACGACGAACGGCGGCGCGGTCACCATCCTCTACGACGGCGACGGCAATCGGGTGGCGAAGACCGTCGGCGGCGTGACGACGAAGTACCTCGTCGACGATTTGAACCCGACAGGGTACCTACAAGTCATGGAGGAGGTCGTGGGCGGCGCCGTGCAAACGCGGTACACCTTCGGAACGAGTCTGGTCAGTCAGACGCGAAACGTTCCGTCGGCGCCCGCGACGAGCTACTACGGCTACGACGCCCACGGCAACGTGACGTTTCTGACGGACGCGAGCGGTGCAGTCACGGACAGCTACGACTACGATGCGTGGGGGATCTTGGTCGCGAGCACGGGGTCGACGCCGAACACACGGCTCTACG
>WNGA01004578.1_pt1 | contig 22009 bp, 19 predicted proteins | sample 5400061 | NCBI WGS metagenome assembly WNGA01 (sample SAMN13153366, study PRJNA577476) | soil metagenome | isolation source: 100 cm soil or saprolite under grassland replicate 2 | place: USA:California | collected 2016-06-15
CCATCAGCGGTCGCTCCGTCTGGATCACGATCTCGGCGTCGGTCTCCGGCATCCGGAGCCCGGCCGCTGTGGCCGTGCGCCAGATGAGCTCGTGTCCCAGCTTGTCGCGGTAGAACGCGAGCCCGGCGTTGAGGTCCGGCACGGGGATCTGCAGGCAGTCGATCTTGCGGAAGAGCGGATCGGTCGGATCGGTCATCGTAGGGGCGCACCTGTGTGTGCGCCCAAGGCGGCCACGCAGGGCCGCCCCTACGGGTCCAGCCGTTCGATGATCGTCGCCGTCCCGAGACCGCCGCCGCAGCACATCAGCTGCATCCCGTTGTGCGGAGGGCTTCAACGATGCCAACTTCTCGCATTCCATTCCTCCTTCGGTTTCTAGCCTGATTCTAGCAGACGCTTAGTCGCGAAATGCAGTGAACCCGCAGCTCGGCGAGTGGTGGCGCGTATGGGCTGGCTTACCGCTTCAGCGCGGAGAAAGTGACGCCCCGTGTGTCAAACTCGGCCGCGTCCGATTCGTGCTTCGATCCCGAAAACACGTCGACTTGCCGGCCCCAGCGGACTTTTACGAATCCCGAGTGCTCCAGCACCCATTCCCACTCTGCTTCCAGCAGAGCACCGGCGATTCAGCCGCTCCAGAGGTCGATGTCGTCCTTAGCGTCCTGCGGGACTTCCTTGTGCACGACGATGTCGGCGATTTGGATCCGTCCACCGGGCTTCAGCACGCGGTTGACCTCTTGCATCACCACCATCTTGTCGGGGCAGAGGTTGATGACGCCGTTACTGATCACGACATCAATCGATTGGTCAGGCACCGGCAGGGATTCGGCAAAGCCCTCGCGGAACTCGATGTTCGCGATTCCTGCTTCTCGCGCGCCGGCGGATGCCTTCTCCAGCATGGCCGGGGTCATGTCGACGGAGATTACACGGCCTCTCTCACCAACCTGGCGAGCTGCAATGAAGCTGTCGAACCCGGCCCCACAACCGATGTCAAGGACCGTCGCACCGGGCGACAGAGCCCCCATCGAGAATGGATTGCCCATCCCGGCGAACGATTCGACCGTTCCCGCGGGAAGACTGTCGACAACCCCTTCTAGGTATCCCAGCATCAGAGCCAGCGGCCTGCCAGTGTGAAAGTGGAAGCCCTTCTCCGGCGTCTTCGCGACTTCGGTGTACTTATCGCTGATCTGACAGCGAAGCGCCTCCGCATCGACCGCGGCGGGCTGTACCTCGATTGTCATCTTTGTCCTCCCGTCTGAACCGGGCGGCCTCTCACTAGGTTCCTCCTTCGGTCTCTAGCCTGATTCTAGCAGACGCTAAGCGGCGATTCCTGTAGAGGACCGGCCGTCCGAACCGCGCTAGGAGAAGTCGATGACCGCCGCCGGCGCCCCGCACACCTAGCTCGCCATCCGTAGTGTTGGGTAGCATCGAAAGCGACCCAACGGCAGTCCGCCACTTCGTACCTCACGGCTGTGCGCCATTCGCCTCCGTAAAGGCCGAGTACACCAGCGTCCGTAGCTCCCGCCGGATCGGGTACGTCTGCGAAGGCAGGAGCTGCGTCATAAAGATCACGATCAGCTCCTCTTTCGGGTCAATCCAAAAGTAGGTGGAGGCTGCGCCGCCCCAGAAGTAGTCGCCGGCGCTGCCCGGGATTAGCGTCTGGGCTGTGTCCAGGGTCATCGCGAAGCCCAGGCCGAAACCGACGCCGTTATACATCGCCTCGCTGAATGCCCCGCGTGACAGTGATGGCAGGTCCTTGCCATCCGGAAGGTGATTAAGCGTCATCAGTTCGATTGTCTTCGGGCTGAGAATCTGCGCGCCGTCCAGCGTCCCGCCGTTGAGCAGCATCCGGCAGAAGCGGAGGTAATCTGCGGCCGTCGAGACCAGGCCGCCACCGCCTGAGAGCATTGTGGGCGGCTGCAAGTACTGACTCTTCTCCGGGCTGTCTATGAGCATCATGCCGCCTGTTGGGGCCACCCGGTAGCAGGCGGCGAAGCGCGACTCCTTGCCCGGGTGCACATAAAAGTCCGTGTCCACCATACGCAGAGGCTCAAAGATGCGCGTCCGCAGGTAGTCGTCGAAGGTGACCCCCGCTATCTTGCTTACGAGGTACCCGATCACGTCCGTCGAGACCGAGTAGCACCACGCCGTTCCGTGCGAGAATTCTAGGGGCACGCCCGCCAGCTTCTGTACCATCTCCTCGAGCGTCCCTCGCCGCTCCGGCCCGCCGATCCCCAGCTTCCGGTAGGCGGCGTCCACATTCGTCGCCTGCTGAAAGCCGGCCGTCAGCCCTGAGGTGTGCCGAAGCAGATCTACGATGAGCATCGGGCGCTCCGGAGGCTTCGTCTGGAACGTGTCTATGAACCCACCTTGGAAGACGCCCAGGTCTTCCCACTCCGGGATGTGGCGGTGCACTGGGTCGTCCAGCGCCACGAACCCCTGCTCCGCCAGCTGCATGAAGGCCACGCTCGTGATCGGTTTCGTCATTGAGGCGATGCGGTAGATGGTGTCCTCGCGCACGGGCACGCTGCGCTCGACATCTGCCATGCCCAGACAACTGAAGTGCGCCACCTCGCCGCGCCGATAGATCACCGTCAGGGCGCCGGGGATTTTGCCGGAATCGATGTATCTCGTTTGGAGGAAGCGGTCAAGGGACCGGAGCCGCTCGCTGGAGAGCCCGGTGGATTTGGTTTCGATGGTCACGACAGTCCTCCTCCTTGTAAGTTAAGCTGCACCTCAGCTAAAGTCGATGAACGCCACCGGCACCCCGCAGGCGCCGGAGTGGTGCACGGAGACGATGCGCCCGCCCTGCAGCGCCGAGTGCGGCTCACCCACCGGGTATCCCTTCGTCTTCAGCGTCTCGGCCAGACCATCGATGCCCTTCACCTCGAAGGCAAGCCCGGCGATCCGGCCCGACCCGGGATCGCCGCCCTCGTTCGGGCCGATGACCTCGATGATCACGTCGCCCGGTCGCAGGAAGGCGAACGAACGCGGCCCGCGCTCCATCCGCCGCTTCACCGGCACATCGAAGTAGTCCTCGAACCGCTTGCACGCAGCATCCACGCTGGGGACGTGCATAACCACGTGGTCCATGCGCGTGATCTCGAAGGAGAGCGGTGTAGCCTTGTTCCTAGTTCCCTGTTCCTCGTTCGCTTCCTCCGGTTGCACCACCTCAAGCAGCGCACCGTCGAAAGCCTGCGGGTGCAGGTAGCTCAGCCGGCCGGTGAAGCCGTCACGCGGCTCGTGGTCCTCCAGCGGGATGGCAGCTTCGCGCAGCGCCGCCACCTGCGACGCCACGTCGTCGGTCTGGAGCGCGAGGTGGTGCAGGCCTTCGCCGCGCTCCTCGATGTGCTTGGCGAACGGCGAGGCGTCGTCGGTAGGCTGGACAAGCTCGACGTAGCTCTTGCCGACCGCGAGCAGCGCAGCCCTCACGCCGCGTGTGGGTACGGCACCTTCTTTGACGAGAGGCAGGCCGAGCGCGTCGCGATAGAGCGCGTACGCTTCGTCGAGGCTACGCACCGCGATGCCTACGTGATGCACGTCAACGATCATGCGGCGATATTATCAGAGCCGCGGACACACCCTCCCCGGGCGACGACCGCATGCGGTGACGGAGAGAGCGTGCGCGCCTGGCATTCACGGCGGGGCAAGGACCGGCAGAAGATCTCGCCGCGACCGGCGCAACACCAATATCGGAGCAGCGGGGCAAGCGCTTGGCCTGCGGCGCCGGCCTCGCGGGGACTCAGGATCTACCTGTGCGCCGGCTGCGGCGCCCGGCCGACTCGCTCCGGCGACAATACATCTGGCCGACAGCCGTTAAAACAGGCGATACCGTTCTCCTGGCCAGCGGCGGGCCGGCCTCTCGAAGACCTAATGGAACGCGGAAGATCGCATTGGGTGGCCGGGGGAGGTCGAGTTCTATAACTCCCGAAGGAAGGAGCGGAATCAACGCGGTAATGGGGATGCTAATGCCCCTACGCTCCGGCAGATACCCGGACGGTGCGCGTTCCTATCGCGAGAGATGGCGGAAGAGCCGCCCCAACCCTGGGTGGGCGAAGGCGGCTCTTCTGGTTGGCTGCCCGATGTTGCGGTTAGCTGCGTCGCGTCAGGGCATGACCTGCTGCGAGCAGTCCGCCCGCGATGGCGATTGCACCCACTCCCAGAGCGAACGCCAGCGCCAGACCGAATGAGCCACTCCCCGGCTCGCCGCCGGTCACGGGTACTGCGACCGGTTGCACCGCTGACGCGGATGCCGAAGCCGAGGCACTGCCGGTCGGCGAAGCTGCTGTCGACGTGGGGGTGGCAGTCGCCGAGACTGTTGGTGTCGGCGTATCGGTGGCCGCGGCCGTCGGCGTGTCCGTGGGGGTCTGAGCCTGGCCCTTCGGGGCCAAGACGGTCGACATCGCGACGGCAATAAGAACGACAAGAAATGCGGCGATTAGTGCCTTTCTCATATTGCCTCCTTCCGGCTGTAGAGAGTTAACGGCAGCCATAATCCAAAACGAGTCTCCTTGCGAATAGTCTCCGCGCAAAACGTAACAAAACCGTTGCAACAGCCCTCTGGCACGATGCGACGACTCTTGCTCGCCTGTTCTGGGCCGACGTTTGCCGTGAGCGACTGTCGTGGCCAGCCAAGGGTAGAGGGCGGCGAATCAGGGACGGCAAAAGCACAAGGGCGGGACTGAGTCCGCCCCTGCGCGTTCAGCCTGGTGGCCTATTTGGTTATCTTCTGGAAGTAGATGTTGGAATCGCGCGACCGCGCGTTAATCAATGCCGGCGGATCACTGAGCACGCTGGCATCCTCGCACTCGTCATCATTGGAAGGCACGTCGTCGGCGCCGTTGACATCCTCGCCCTCGTCGCAGCGCTGCCGCTCCGCGTTGAGGTCCCGATTGTCGCCCCAGACCGCGTATGCGCTCGTTCCGTCCGCCACGACCGCGATGTAGTCACCGATGAAGGGGCTGATCGACTTGATGGACCCCCAGTGGTTTGGGTTCCAGCTGCCGTCAGTCAGGCGCAGTTCCGCATCCCAGGCGGAAGCAGCCGTAAGTCCGGCCGTCGAAGTCTGGTTGTAATACACGTCCATGCCGCAACCCGGAATGGCATCGTCCGGCTCCGGCGCGGCAGGCGTAGCCACGTCGGGATCTCCGTCGCAGCCCGGACCGGCGTCGTCATCGCTGCCCGTCACAGGGCCCGCGTCAGCGAACGCAGGCTCGCTCCGGCTGTCGTACCAGATGATGCTCAGCTTGCCACCCTCCGCAGCCACGGCCGGCATCAGCTGATGCCCGAGATTGCCGGCTGAGTCTTGATGCGGCCGGTTACCCATCTTCGTCCACGTCGCTCCGCCGTCGCTGGAGAACGCCACTTCAAGGTCGGAGCCGGTCCCGGCGTTCGTGGTGATCCAGGAGACGTAAACGCCGTTCGCGTCGGCAGCAGCTGTTGGCAGCGACGACACCCGGAAAGATGGAATTGAGCGGGAGGAGTTCTGGATGTAGTCCGCCAGGGTCGATATTCGCGTAGGCGGCCCGAAACTCTGCCCGCCGTCGGTGGACTTGGCGACGAAGATTCCGTCGCGGTTGCCCTGCCCCCGCGGGGTATGGATAACGGCGGACTGGTAGCCGCGGTAGAACACATACACTGCGCCGTCCGGCGCGACCACCACCTGGCAGCCCTGCATCGCCGCGCCGTTATCAATCGTGATGCCGCGCGACCAGCTATCGCCGCTATCAGTCGACGTCGAGAAGACCAGATGGTCGTTGAACCCGGTGAAGCGTGACCAGCACATGTAGACGTTGCCGTCGTTCGCGCCGCCCGTGTTGTCAACCGCCAGCCACTGCTTGTCCTCCTGCCGGCCCAGCCCGACGGTGCCGCGTTCGACGATGGTCGTCTTGTCATATGAGACCGTACCGCCGCTTACGTTGTAACGCGCCACCGCGAGGGCGTTCGAATCGTCCTGCTTGAAGCCGGGCTTGCCGGGCGGTTCCCGGTGAAACCCGATGAACGAGAAGAAGAGGTGGCCGTTGCCGTCGAAGCCTAGTACAGGATCACTGCCCGCAGCGTTCCCGCATACAGGCGAGACATCAGGACATCCGGGGTCGCCGGGCCATCCCGGCACCAGCTGTTCCTGACCCCAGGTCGCGCCTCCGTCGCTGGACAGCGCCAGCCCCTGCCAGGCATCGTCCGACTGGCTCAGCGTCCGGACATCGTTCATCCCTACCGCCAGCACCATCGAATTCGCCGGATCCTGTGCAATGTGCGGCTCGTTCTGCTGGAACACATCAGCAGGCCCGCCCACGCTACTCGCGTAGGCATCAACCGGAAAGAAGTCCGCATTGCTCACCCGCACGTTCGTGCCGGACTTCGATGGCGCTGCTGACGCAACGAGTACGACGCACAGCGCGGCCAGGACCGATATCGGTGGGAATAGACGCGAAAGCTTCCGCATGAGCTTCTCCCTCGTGGGCTCTATGGCTGTGTAGACCGATTATGCTGCCGCGTCACAGGCCTGTCAATACCGGAAAATCGCGACACCCTTTCGGTGAAACCGATAATCGGTCTTGTTAGGATGAATGTGAGCGAGCCGGGCGACCCCGCGCGGTCGCCCGGGCAAGAGGGACTGGTTTCCGAACGGCGTTATTTGGCGGGAAGCTTGGACACCAGTATGCGGTAGTCGCTGTCGAAGACGCTCTCCGCCGGGCGGTTGGTGAAGAAGACGACCGCGCGGTCGCGGTTCAGGCGGCTGGTGTTCACGGTGCCCGTGACGAACTCGCACGGCGCAGGGTTGCTCGCCGAGCAGGGACCCGTGACTTCCGTTCCGAAGTAAGCGACTTGTATGTCCGCCAGCTTACCGTTGCTGTAGACAGGGTTGATATAACCGGCCGCCCAATCGTTCGAGAAGAGCCCCGTCGTCCAGCTCCAGCCACCGAGAGTCCAGTTGCCGGGGCCGCCCTCGAAGCCGTCGCTGAAACCATCGGCCGATACGTTGTCGATGAACCAGCCTTTGCCGTTCACCGCCTCGTCCGTGAAGTAGGAGAAACGGACGAGGACGTTGCTGGCGGCGGGCAGCGCGAACGTCCCGTGCACCCAGCCGTCACCGTTGTCGTCGACCGCCAGGCTGCTTCCCGTGATGACGGTATCAGCCTCAGTAGCGGAGCCGAGCGCGTTCGTCCATGCGGTCGAGTGGTTGGGGTTGACGCTGTGCCGGGTGATGTCGCCCGGCAGCTTCGTCCAGGTGGCACCACCGTCTGTAGAAGCCTCGACGAAGCCGAAGTCCCACTCCTCCTCGATGTCGAACCAGGTGTCGAATTCGAGAGAGCCTCCTACCGGCATGTTGAGGGCAAGCATGCGGTCCGTCAGGAGGTGGCCGCCGCCGCTGGCCATTTCGTAAGAGCCCGTGAGCGGCGGAACGCCGGACTGGCTCTCGCCCCTTACCTGCACCGCCAGACCGGGTTCGAATCCAGCGTACGAGCCGAACAACCCAGCGTACGGCGGCAGGGCGCCGACCGGGAACTCCACTGTGCCGGACTGGAAGCCGCCGAAGTAGCGGGAGATCGGCAGCTCGCCGTGGTGATCGCTCCCGTAGGTGTCGTTGATTGCGCGCGCGATGGACCAAGGCGTGAAGCGGGTGGTGGAGACAAACGGCGTAAGATCGATCTCGTCGTAGCCGAGCGGAAAGCCGGAGGGTGCGCTCCGAGACGGATCGTCCAGGTAGTTTGCGAGGATCCAGGCGTCGAATAGCTCGTCGAAATCTTCGCCCGTGGCGGCCTCGACGCCAGCGATGCTGTCTCCCTGCTCGTCGATGAGTGTGCGTGTCCAGGTGTTGTCCCATGTGCCGCCACTCTTTGTCCCGAAGTTCTCGAGGAGGTACAGCTGGAAGAGATAGGCGGCACCGTAGTTCTCGAGCGAACCGCCCCAGACGGTCAGTGAGACCCGGTGGAACGCGAGGTAGTAGACGACGTGGCTCTCCGGGTGGCCGTAGCCGTTCAGGAACTCCGCCAGGTCCGCCATGCCCTCGTCGATCCAGGAGTATTCGCCGGGATCGTGGTCGTGATGGATCAGGTGTTGGAGCTCGTGGGCAACGATCTTCTCGATCAAGAACGGCTCAAGTTCGGCATCCGGACCGAGGCTTTGGTCCCAAGCAAGCGTGTCGACGAAGACCATGTTGCGGTTGAACTCGGACTGGAACTGTGAGCTGTAGAATCCAGCGATGCGAAAGGGAAACTCCGGGTCGTAGTAGCTCTGGTCGACGATGTTGTAGACCATGATGTCGATGTCTTCGTTTCCGGGCGGTCGCTGTACGTAGTCTCCGAAGTAGTAGACGTCTGTGTCGACGATGGAGTCCAGTTGCTCTTGAAGATACGCCAACTGGTCGCACGTGATGGTGTTGTCGTCCAGCGGCGAGTCCAGGAAGTCCCAGGCCACCCAGATGGTGCCCTTGCTCGTCGAGTCCGCCGGCGTCTCTCGGAAGAAGACCACATCCTGGGAGCCGGGGTGCGCCGGGTCTTGACTGGGGAGGGCGAGGGTGAGCGTTGAGTCGTCGCCGAAGCACTGCGATTCGGTGGTCTCAGACGCCGCGACGATCGCGGCTGCCTCCGCGGGCGAAGGCTGGCGCGGCAGCGGCATGCTGTCGACCAGGTGATTGCCTTCAATGGCGATGGGCAAGACGCGATGAGGCGCGGCAGCATTCGCGGGAAACGTTCCAGAACCGCCGATAAGCGCAAGAAAACCCGCCGCAATCAGAAGACGACGCATTTAACCCTCCTCCTGGCTCCAACGCCGGCGTTTAGGTCGCCGTCCTCGCCCCTGCAGGGCCCCCAGTCCGCGCTTTGAAGCTTGGCACCGCAAGGGTAAGTTGTCAAGACGCGCCGAGCCACAGCACGGCGGATGTAACGCGAAAGAGTCCTCTAGACCTCCAGCTTCTGCGCCACCAGCTCCCGGTGGTAGTCCGCGTCGCCCCACATCAGCTCCATCCACTTCTGGCGGCGGAAGTAGAGCTGAATCTTGTACTCCTTGGTGAACCCGATGCCTCCGTGGATCTGCTGCCCATGCGCCACGACGCGGCGCGAGGCGTCTGAGGTCCACGCTTTGGCCATGCTGATCATCAGGTCCGCGTCCGGCTCGCCCTCCTGCAAGCTCCAGGCCGCCTTGTACGTAATGAAGCGCGAGCCATCGACATCGATGACCGCGTCCGCCAGCTTGTGCTGGATCGCCTGGAAGGAGCCGATCGGGCGTCCAAACTGCACGCGCTCCTTGGCGTAGTTCAGCGTCACGTCGAAGTCCATCTGCGAGAGGCCGACCAGGTACGCGCAGGCGGCGACGGTCGCCACGTCCTTCGTCTTCTCGATGATTGGCCAGCCCTTGCCCTCAGCACCAAGCATGTTCGACGCGGGAACCTTGACGTTCTCGAACGTGACCTCGCACTGCTTGTCAGCGGCGATCGTCTTCAGCAGCTCGAAGTTGATCCCGGGCGACTTCGAGTCCACCAGGAAGAGCGTGATGCCGTCCTCGCCCGAACCGCCTGTGCGCGCCGCTACGACCATGTAGTCCGAGACGTGCGCGTCCTGGACGAAGAGCTTCGTGCCGTTGAGGACGTAATCGCTTCCGTCTTTCTTCGCCTCGAGCTGTACTCCGTCTGCCGTCCACTTGGCGGAAGGCTCCGTCAGCGCCATCGTCATGATGATCTCGCCGGAGGCGATCTTCGGCAGGAACTGCTTCTTCTGCTCCTCCGTCCCGGCCTCCATAATCGGCACGCCGCCGAGCACTACGGTCGAGATGAACGGCCCGGGCACGAGCGCGCGTCCAAACTCCTCGAGCAGGACCACGAGCTCGCAGACGTTCATGCCGGTGCCGCCGTAGCTCTCGGGGATGATCAGCCCCATCCAGCCCTGCTGCGACATCTTCTGCCACAGCTCCGGCGAGTACCCCTTCTCGTCCTCCTCCATCGCCCTCACGAGCAACTCCGGGCACTCCTTCTCCAGGAAGTCCCGCGCGAAGTTCTTGAGCATCTCCTGCTGTTCGTCGAGTCCCAGGTCCATTGCGTCCTCCTTCTCGTCTCGTTACGACGTCTACCCGCGAGCCCGCGGCTCCCAGGTGATGATTTGCTCCCGGACGGTATCCGCGCCACGGCGGGCGAAGCCCTGCGGTGTTTCCACGAAGAGGTCGTCGAAGTGCGTGGCGAAGAGCTGACGGGCTCGGTCTATATCGTCGGGACGGACCCAGCCGAGCGTCAGTTCGTTCTTAATCGCTTCCTCTCGCGTCGGAGACAGAGGCCGGCGGGCGCTCGCCGGGCCTATCTCGATAACTTCGGGCGCGATACCCATCTCGTCAAGCACCGCCAGCAGTTTCTCCGGTCCCGGGACGAGCGTTTGCTCTTCGCCGTATACCAGGCGGAAGAAGCCAGCGGTCTGATTGGGCGGCGGTACCGTGAGCACGTCGAGTATTACGCGACGCCGGCACGCCCGCTGCAGTTTCTCGATGAACGCCTCGATCTGGGGGACGAAGTACGTGACGTGCGCGGCGAGCAGAACGTCGCCTTCTAGGCCTTCGGCCTCCATCCAGCCGCTCTGGACGGCCCGCGCGTTCGTTATTCCCGCCTCTTCCGCAGATGCACGAAATTCGGCGAGCATGCCTGGGGACGGCTCGACATTGATCACCTCTCGGCAGCGGCTCCCCATCGGCAGAGAGTTGCGGCCAGCGCCGCCGCCGATATCGATCAGCACGTCATCCGGACGCAGGAACGAAGCGAGCCTCTCGAGGAAGGGGTCAAGCTCGCGCCGCGGATCGGCTCGAAAACGCGAAGCGATGGCCCCCCAGGAGTCGAGTTGCGGGCCGCGGGTCCGCTCGTACTGTGCCTCGCGCGCGGCGACCATCTCATCGTGTCTGCGAGCGGCCGCACCCGCGACCTTTACGCCATCCCGGGCGTCTGTTTCCACGAACGCTAGCCCCGCGGCATGCCGAGGCCGCGCTGGGCGATGATGTTCTTCTGAATCTCCGTCGTCCCGCCGCCGACCGCTAGCCCCGTCTGCCAGAGGTATTGGCGCTCGAAGCGGCCCCTCAGCGGCACCCATTTCGACTTCGGCTCCAGCTGGCCGTAGAGGCCCATGATCTCCATGCCGGCCTTCGCCATTCGCAGCTGCATGTCCGTGTTGAAAAGCTTGGCGATCGACGATTCGTAGTTCGGCACCAGGCCCCGCGCCTGCATCGCCGCAACGCGGTACGACAGCAGCCGCCCCAGCTCCGCCTCGACGGCCGCGTCCGCCAGGCGCACCTTCACCTGGACCTCGTCCGACAGCTGGTGGCCGTTGACCCTGGTATCGCGCGTGTAGTCGACCAGCTCGGCGAGCATCTTCTGCGCCCCAACGGCGCCGCCAATCGAGGAGCGCTCGAAGTCGAGCGTCGTCGTCGCCATGTACCAGCCGCGGTTTTCCTCGCCTAGCAGGCAGTCTTTGGGCACCCGCACGTTCTCGAAGAAGACCTCGTTGAAGCCGTGGTTGTTCATCATGTCGATCAGCGGGCGCGTGCTGATGCCGGGCGTCTTCATGTCCATCAGGAAGTACGAGATGCCTTTGTGCTTCGGCGCCTCGAAGTCCGTCCGCGCGATCAAGATCATCCAGTCCGCGTAGTGCGCGCCGGAGGTCCAGATCTTCTGGCCGTTGATCACGTAGTCGTCGCCGTCCTTCACGGCGCGCGTCGAGAGGTTCGCCAGGTCCGAGCCGGCGTTCGGCTCGCTGAAGCCCTGGCACCACATCGTCTCGGCGCTGGTGATCGCGCCCAGGTGCTGCCTCTTTTGCTGCTCCGTCCCGTAGACGATGATGGTCGGGCCGGCCCATCCGACGCCGATCACGCTGTAGCCGACGGGCGCGTTGGCGTACGCCATCTCTTCATTGAAGATGAGCTGCTCGATGACAGTGAGCCCGAGGCCGCCGTACTCGACGGGCCAGTGCGGGGCCACCCATTTCTTCGTCGAGAGCCGTTTCGCGAACTCCCGGTAGACGGTCCAGTCTTGCTCACGGGAAAACCGGTCGCCGGTCCAGCTCTCGGGCAAGTTGTCCTTCAGCCAGTCGCGTATTTTCTGGCGGAACGCTTCTTCTTGCGGCGAAAAACGAAAGTCCATCGCGCTGACAGCTATACCATGACGCGTACGTAAGGTGCAAGGTCGGCGCTTATTTCTTGGCGAACCCCAACCCCGCCTCCTTAAGGCTCACATAGGCGCGAGCGCCGCGTCCGATGACCACGTGGTCGACGACTTCGATTGCCAGAAGCCGGCCAGCCTCCTCGACCTGCTTCGTGAGTGCCACGTCGTCCGGGCTGGGAGAGGGATCGCCGGACGGATGATTGTGCACGAGCACGATATTCGGACAGCCCTCGCGCACGGCGTCCTGGAACACCTCTCCGATGCGCACGACGGCGCTATGCACGTTGCCCTTGTAGACCTGCCGCACCCCAACCACCTGGTTTCGCGTGTTGAGCAGTACGACGCGCAGGTGCTCCTGCTCGAGTAGCGCCATCTCCGCGCCGAGCAGCGCGTAGATATCCTCCGGCGATCGAACGACGCCTCCGTCCGGCCGCGCCGCCATGATCCGTTGTCCGAGCGCAAGAGCCGCGATTACCTGCGCCGCCTTCGCCGTCCCAACATGCTTCTCCGCGCAGAGCTCGGCGAACGACGCGCGGCCGAGCGCATTAATCCCCTCAAAGCGCGACAGCAGTCGCGTCGCGAGCGCGACCACGTTCTCGCCCTTGCTCCCCGTTCGCAGCAGGATCGCGAGGAGTTCCGCGTTCGAAAGCGCGTCCGGCCCGCGCAGCCGCAGCCGTTCGCGTGGCCGTTCGTCCGACGGCATGTCCCGGATGAGGGCTCGGTAGTCAGCCGCAGAGTCCGCCATAGTACCGTGGTGAGATTATCGCGAGAGCGAATTGGGGAAAAGATGGAAATGGCACAACTTCGCACGCAGGACAACGTGCGAATGTAGCGGAGCGCCTTTGGGCCCCCACTGGGGGTGGGGCCGAAGACGGCCTCTAAAGCGACGCGTAAACCGCGTCTATCATCGCACCCCAGCGCGGGTCGAACAGCGAGTCTCGCTGGAGCATGCGGTTCATCGCATAGCCGAAACCGATCCGGGCATCGAGGTCACCGAAGCCGAGCGATCCGCCCGCCCCGGCATGCCCGAAAGAGCGGGGATTGGGCCCTAGTGGCGCCTCCGGGCTCGTCAGGACGAATCCGAGCGCGGTGCGCAGAGGCTGGCCCATTACCTGGTCCGGTCCGCTCGCCTGTTCGACGATCGCCCGGTCGATGGCCGCCTGGCTCAACACTCGCACACCGTCGAGCTCGCCGCCGCGCGCCAGCGCGCCGTAGAGCCGGGCTACGGCGCGGGCGTTGCCGTGGCCGTTCGCGGCCGGGATCTCGGCTGCGCGCCACTCGCGGGTGTTGGCGTTGGCGAAGTTCATCAGGTCCAGCGGGTTGCCGATCGCCTTGAAGGACATCGACTCCGTGTCGCGCAGCATCTCCATCACGAAGTTCGTCTCGCCTGGCTGCGGCATCTCCGGCGGGATGATCTCCGCAACGCGGCCATCGTGCTCCGGCGCGAGGCCGATATGGAAGTCAAGCCCAAGAGGCTCGGCGATCTCCTTCCGGAAGTAGGTCCCGACTGTCGTTCCCGTTATCCGCCGGATCACCTCGCCGACGAGCCAGCCGTAGGTGAAGGCGTGGTACCCGTGCTTGGTGCCCGGCTCCCACCACGGCTCCTGCTTCGCGAGCGCCTCCGTCATCACCTCCCACTTGAAGGCGGAGCCGATCGGCAGCGGTTCCCGCACGGCGGGCAGCCCCGCCTGATGGCTGAGGAGGTAGCGGACGGGAAGCTTCTCTTTCCCCGCCTGCGCAAACTCCGGCCAGTACTTCGCGACCGGCGCATTGAGGTCGAGCAACCCCTGGTCCACCAGCCGGTGCGCGCACGTGGCCACGATGCCCTTGGTCGTGGACCACACGTTGACGATCGTGTCGCGCTCCCAGGGCCGCGTGCGAGCGGCGTCCATGTGCCCGCCCCACAAGTCGACGACCATTCGCCCGTCCACCATCACGGCAAGGGAGGCGCCTACTTCGCCGTAGTTCTCGAAGTTCTCGCGGAAGGCGTCCTCCACTGGGCGAAAACGGGGATCGCACATACCGTTGACTTCGACCGGACGGGCGTTTACCTGGGCCATCACGGCCTCCTCGCAATGAGATCGTCTAAGACAAGGTACTCGATTTCGGTTAGCCGCTTCGCGAATTCTGCGTCATTACCAATAAGGTAACGGCAGCCACCAGAAGCAGCGGTGGCTCCTATAAGCGCATCGAGTCCCTTGAGCCGATGAAGTGCGCGGAGCTCCGCTGCCCGCCGGGCGATCGTGCGGTCCACGTTTACGATCTCAAGGTATCTCAAGCGACCGAGCAGCGCTTCTACATCGTTGACAAGCTGTCGCCGGTTCTGAACCTCAGGGGCAGCCAAAAGTTCCATTTCGGAGACGACCGACAGTACCCCACGCAGCCGCCCGGTTTCTAGCCAGCGTAGCAGTTCAAGGCATTGCGGAAAGTACGGCTGCTGTCGATTGAGATAGTAGATAAAAGGCGAGGAGTCAAGGCCAATCTTCTCCCGCTCAGCGAACAGACCCCATAGCCTTACTCCAGCGGCGGCTGCCAATCCCCTCTCACTTCTCTAAGGTAGGCATCGATGTCTTCCTTAGTGTGACCATACATCCCTTCCGCGATGCCCGCATAATAGTCTGCCCAGCTTGGTGGATGCGGGAGAAGTACCAGGCTACGGCCACGAACGATGGCGAGCAATTTGTCGCCCGGCTTGACCCGCAGCTTTGCCAGACTAGCGACCGGGAGAGTTACCTGGTTCTTCCGGGATATAACGAGGTCCCACTCCTCAGATTTGTCACTCGGTCGGCCGTTCTCGAGTCGCTGGAGGACAGGGGTTAGTTCAGGGTCTTCCCAGCCTTCCCACACCCAACGTTCGTGGCGGCGATGGTGAGCTGTGCTCTCGCGCGCAATTTGTCTGACTCTCTTCTCACTTCGGTTATACCGTTTGGCCACGTCTTTGGGCCGGAGCTTGGTGACCACTGCAGACCTCCCAGGAGTACAAATAGCGTGAGCATCCTTTACTCTAGGGCGTCCGGCATACGCAGTCAAATCACGACCACTCACCAAGGGCGCGTTTCCACTCTTCGGCGTCATGCACACGAAACCACGCTGTCTTGCGGCCCCGGCTCACCTTGATTTTCGCGGTATGTAGGTACGTAGGAGACACATTTGGCTCGATGAAGCGATACAAAAGCTGGCGCATAGGCCCACTCTGACCGACATTCAAACCATTTCTTGGCATGCTTAGGCGCGCATACCAGAAAGCTCGCGAGGCGGGCTCAAAAATGAGGCGACGATTGGTCAGAACACCCAACTCGGGCTCTCGGTCTCCGGCGGGCCGCTCCGGAACTGAGCTTGCCTTATCGTTTCTCATCATTCACAGTCGCCGCCCATGAGACCCTTTGGGGCGACGCACGAGCGCCGCCCCCAAAAGTCTCGTTCTTGCCCGATACCTATGGGTTGCTCCAGGCCTCCTGTGGCTCGCGGGGCGCCTGGGCAATCGCGCGGTTGAGCGCGTTCAGGAGCGCCTTTGCCGACGCCACGACGATGTCTGTATCCGCGGCGCGTCCCACAAAGGTGCGGTCGTGTGCTTCGATGCGGACCGTCACCTCGCCCTGGGCGTCGATGCCCTCGGTGACGCTGTTGACGGCGTACTCCAGGAGCTGGTTCGGGACGCCGATGATGCCGTTGATCGCGCGGTAGGCGGCGTCGACCGGACCGGTGCCGGTAGAGGTGGTCTCCGCCGGCCTGCCCTCACGGTCGATGATGCGCACGGTGGCCGTAGGTATCGCCTGGTTGCCGCACGAGACCTGGAGCAGGTCCAGCTTGTACACGTCTTCGATTGCCCGGCGCTCGCCCGATACGAGCGCGTCGAGGTCACGGTCATCGATCTCGCCCTTCTTGTCCGCCAATTCCTTGAAGGCGACGAAGACGCCGTCAAGCTCAGCGCTGGTGATCTCGTAGCCCAGATCGTCGAGCCGCGCCTTCAGGCCGTGGCGGCCGGAGTTCTTGTTGAGCACGAGAGTCGTGCCGTGCGGCAGGCCGATCTCGGCGGGATCGATGATCTCGTAAGTCTGACGCATCTTGGTGATGCCGTGCTGGTGGATGCCGGACTGGTGGCGGAAGGCGTTGGCGCCGACGATCGCCTTGTTCGGCTGCACGCTCATTCCGGTCAGCTGGGATACAAGGCGGCTCGTGCGATGAATCTGAGTCGTGTCGACGTTGGTGCTCAGGTGGAAGAAGTCCGGCCGCGTCTTGATCGCCATCACGACCTCTTCGAGCGAGGCATTTCCGGCTCGCTCGCCGATGCCGTTGACGCACGTCTCGACCTGCCGCGCTCCCGCCGTCACCGCCGCGAGGCTGTTCGCCACGGAGAGGCCGAGGTCGTTGTGGCAGTGCACGGAGATGCGGGCCTTGTGGATGTTCGATACGTTCTCCTGAATCTTGCGGATGAAGTCGCCGAACTCCTCGGGAATCGCGTAGCCCACGGTGTCCGGGATGTTGACGGTGGTCGCGCCCGCGTCGATGCACTCGGTGAGCATTCGGTAGACGTACTCCGGCTCGGAGCGCGTGGCGTCCATCGGCGAGAACTCGACGTCGTCGCAGTATTTCTTCGCCCGCGCCACCATCGTGCGCGCCATCTCCAGGACCTGCTCCCTGTCCTTCACCAACTGATGCATCATGTGGATGTCTGAGCTGGAGAGGAAGACGTGTATGCGTGGCTGCGCTGCGTGCTGAACGGCTTCCCAGCAGGCGTCCACGTCCGCCGGCACCGCGCGCGCCAACCCGGCGATAGCGGTACCCCGCACTTGCTTGGCGATCTCCGTCACGCATTCCAGGTCGCCCGGTGACGACGCCGGGAAACCCGCCTCGATGAAGTCGACGCGCATGCGCTCCAGCGCGCGTGCGATCTCCAGCTTCTCCTCCACGTTCAGCGCAACGCCGGGCGACTGCTCGCCGTCGCGCAGCGTCGTATCGAAAATCAGTACCTTGTCTTCAGTAGTCATCTCTCTCAACCTCCTGCGTCCCACCGGGACGCATCTACGAATGCGGTTTGGCGATCACGCAGGATCGCCCCTACGAATTGCCGCTTGGCCCTCCCCCAATGTCGATCGGGGAGGGCCGGCTAAGGTTGAGCAGCAATCTCACGCCTGCGGCCGGGACGGGCCTGGTGGCCCCTAGCGAAGCGCTCGCCAGGCTGCGGGCAACTGCAATACCTGCGCTCATACTTCTCTGCCGCTTGCTGTCTGCCCTTGTCGCTTCTGCCAGAAGTGTGACAGGCCAGCATCAAACTGAATGTCCGGGGCAGCCCGCAGCGTCAATCGCGCCGATGCGCCGGTCAGTAGGTGCTTGATCCTGCTGATATTGCCCGCATCCTGCCCTCCGATCCGTAAGCGCATGTGGTCCACCATCGCCTCCCACTCGAGCAGATTGATGCGCTTGCGCTCGGCACCATCTCTAATCGCGCCCTTGAGCTTCGCATCGATGTCGCCGGCAAAGATCCATTGCCGGGAATTCGTCTTTAGCCAAACGTTGAAGTGCACGAAGACCCTCTCAGCCCGCCGCCCTCAAGCCGCGGTCGCAACGACATTCGCTGACTCTCATAGCAGGCATCTCTCGTTGTTAGGATGTCTCTGACTCGTTCCTGGTTACATAGATTCCGTTCGGACTACGGAAAGCCAGTAGCATCATCGCTGCCCTCGGTGGACGTGTACGGCTCGACCGGCGGCGCGAAGGCCGCCGTGGGCGAACGCTGTTGTCGGTCGTGTTCGTCGGTCGCAGGCGCCGCAGGGGCGGCGGCCGGCGCGGCCTCACGCTTCTGGAGCCACGGCATCATGCCGCGCAGCTCCGCGCCCACCTTCTCGATCATGTGCTCCTGGTTCTGCCGCCGCAGCGCCAGGAAGCTCGGGCGCCCGGCCTGGTTCTCGATGATCCACTCGCGCGCGAAGGCGCCGGAGCGGATGTTGTTCAGCACCTGCTTCATCTGGTTGCGCACGTGCTCGTCTATGACCTTCGGCCCGCGCGTGTAGTCGCCGTACTCGGCCGTGTCCGAGATGGAGTAGCGCATGTAAGCCATGCCGCCTTCGTGCATCAGGTCCACGAGCAGCTTCAGCTCGTGCATGCACTCGAAATAGGCGATCTCCGGCTGATACCCGGCCTGCACCAGCGTCTCGAAGGCGGTCTTGACGAGCGCCGTCACGCCGCCGCAGAGGACCGTCTGCTCGCCGAAGAGGTCCGTCTCCGTCTCCTCCGCGAACGTCGTCTCGATGATCCCCGCCTTGGCACAGCCGATCCCCTTGCCATACGCGAGCGCGACCTGCTGCGCGTTCTCGGTCGCGTTCTGGTGGACCGCGATCAGCGCCGGCACGCCGACGCCGTTCTCAAACATCTCGCGCATGCGGTGACCGGGCGCCTTGGGCGCGATCATCGTCACATCTACGTCGGCGGGAGGCACGATCTGGTTGAAGTGGATGTTGAAGCCGTGGGCGAACATCAGCATCTTCCCGGCCGCCAGGCCCGGCTCGATGCTATCGACGTAAATCTGCCGCTGCACCTGGTCCGGCGCGAGTATCATGATGATGTCGGCCTCGCGCGCCACCTCTTCGACGGTGCCCACCTTCAGCCCCGCCTGCTGCGCCTGCGACCACGACTTCGAGCCGGGATAAAGGCCCACCATCACGTCGCAGCCGCTGTCACGCAAATTCATCGCATGCGCGTGCCCCTGCGACCCGAAGCCGATGATGCCGATCGTCTTGTTCTTGATCAGGTCCAGGTTCGCGTCAGATTCATAGAAGATCTTGGCCATACGACTCTCCTTCAGCAGAAAATGTGAGAAGCGGGACCCATGTCGGCCGTCCTACCTCTTACTTCTTACCTCCAAATTCTCACCACGTATGTATACCCGGGGCGCGTTCGAACTGCTCCTCCTCTTCCTCTTGCGGGTGCGATACCTCCGGGCCGCGCAGCATCGCGACGCGGCCCGTGCGCACGAGCTCGATGATCTCATAGTCGCGAAGCAGGTTCACGAGCGAATCGATATGCTGCTCGTCGCCCGTCGCCTCGATGATGATCGAGTCAGGCTCCACGTCCACGACTTCCGCTTTGAACACCTCTGCGATGTCGATGACGTGGCTGCGGGTCTGCTTGTCCGCCTTCACCTTCACCATCGCCATCTCACGGCTGACGATGTCCTCGTGCGACACGTCGCGTATGTGGACGACGTCCACCAGCTTGTCGAGCTGCCTGACCACCTGCTCTGCGTTGGTGTCCGCATCGACGACGAACGTCATCCGCGAGAGCCCCGGCTTCTCGGAGTGGCCGACGGCGAGGCTCTCGATGTTAAAGCCGCGCTGCCGCCACTTGGACGCGATCCGGTTGAGCACTCCCGGCTTGTCTTCCACCAGCGCGATGATCGTATGCGGCCTGATCTTGCCGAAGCCTGTCCTTCCGTCAGTGGGACCACTCATCGCACGCCGACCTTATCGCCCACCCGCTTCGGCTCGAAGGCGTACGCGGGCTGATCGATCGTCTCGTCCAGCGAGGCGCCCGGGGGCACCATCGGGTAGCAGTTCTCGTCGTACTTCACCTGGAAGTCGATTACGACAGGCCCCGGGTGGCTCATCGCGGTCTCGATCACCGGCTTGACGTCCAGCTTCTTCTCGGCGCGCAGCCCCAGGATGCCGAACGCTTCCGCCAGCTTGACGAAGTCCGGGTTCTTGAGGGGCGTCGCGACCAGGTTGTTCTTGTAGAACAGCTCCTGCCACTGGCGGACCATGCCGAGCACGCTGTTGTTCACGATGGCGAACTTGATCGGCCACCGGTACTCCGCGATCGTCGCCAGCTCCTGCAGCGTCATCATGAAGCCGCCGTCGCCGCAAATCGACCAGACAGTGTCGTTCGGCGCAGCGACCTGGGCGCCCATCGCCGCCGGAACCTCGAAACCCATCGTGCCGAGCCCCCCTGACGTGATGAAGCTGTTCGGGCGGTCATACCAGAAGTATTGCGCTGCCCACATCTGGTGCTGGCCCACGCCCGTCACTACAATGCAGTCTCCCCTCGTGGCTTCGTAGATCTGCTGGATGACGTACTGCGGGAGCACCTCCTCTGTCTCTCTTATCACGATTGACGGGTGCTTGTTGCGCATGTCGTCCAGCCAGGTGAACCAGCGCAGCGTGGCCGAGGGTTTGACGTTCTTCCCGATCTCTGCCGGGTCGATCTCCAGATGTATGATCTTCGCTTTTGGCGCGAAGTCCTTGAGGCGCCCCGTCACGCGGTCGTCGAAGCGCATGCCCACGCCAATCAGCAGGTCCGCCTCGCTGATCGCGATGTTGTTCCAGTACATGCCGTGCATGCCCGGCATCCCCAGGTACAGCGGGTGCGTGCCGGGGAAGCCGCTGATGCCGAGCAGCGTTGTGATCACCGGGATGTTGGCCTTCTCCGCCAGCTCCCGCAGCTCTTCGAATGCGTGCGAGATGATGACGCCGTGCCCGGACAGAATTATCGGCCGCTCAGACTGCTCGATAAGCTCGACGGCTTTGGCCAGCTCGTCGGGGTCCACGCCGTTGGTGTACGGCTTGTAGCCGCGCAGCTGCACCCTGTCCTGCCAGTAGAACCGCCCCTTGTGCTGGAGCACGTCGCGCGGGATGTCCACCAGTACTGGGCCCGGACGTCCCGTCTTCGCGATGTAGAACGCCTCCTGCATTGCCCGCGGTATCTCGTTCACATTACGGACCAGCTCGTTATGCTTCGTGATCGGGATGGTTATTCCCTGGATGTCCGCCTCCTGGAAGCCATCGCGGCCGATCAAGGCGCTGATCACCTGGCCCGTCACGCAGACCAGCGGCACGGAGTCCATGAAGGCGTTCGCGATGCCCGTCACCAGGTTCGTCGCGCCGGGGCCGGAGGTGCCGTAGCAGACGCCGGGCTTGCCCGTGACGCGGGCGTAGGCGTCGGCGGCGTGGGCGGCGCACTGCTCGTGCTTCACCAGATAGTGGCGGATCGGGTACTCTTTCGGCTCAACCCCGTCGGGAACAGGGCGTATGCCGACGCCGCCCGACTCGAGCACGTCATACAGAGGCAGGTTCGCTCCGCCGGGGATGCCGAAGATGGTGTCGACGCCCTCCCGAAGGAACGCCTCCATCACCATCTGGGCGCCGGTATATTCTCGTTCATCCGTAGCCATGTTGGTTCCTCGCAATCGATTTCTCAGTTTCGAATCAATAGATGCGGTAAAGCCCGGTTTTGTATCAGCCGAGCAGGCTTGATGGCCGCTTGTTTAGCTGCATACCGCCCCCCGGGCCGCCGACGATACCAGGCGGGCGTACTTGGCCAGTGCCCCGCTCGTGTATCTGGGGGCGGGCGCTTGCCACCGGCCAAGGCGCCGCTGTATCTCCTCCTCGCTCAACTCCACCTGGATAGAACGGTTGGGAATGTCCATAGAAATGATGTCGCCCTCTTCGATGATGGCGATCGGGCCGCCGACCGCGGCCTCGGGTGCGATGTGGCCGGCGGTGAAGCCGCGGGTCGCTCCGGAAAAGCGCCCATCGGTGATGAGTGCGACCTCCTGATCGAGGCCCTGCCCGGCGAGGGCGGCGGTGACGGCGAGCATCTCGCGCATGCCTGGGCCGCCCTTAGGCCCCTCGTAGCGGATGACGACGACATCGCCGGGCTTGATGGCGCGCGCTGCGACGGCTTCGAAGCAGGCGTCTTCGGAGTCGAAGACGCGGGCTGGTCCGCTGTGGCGCTCGCGGTGGATGCTGCTGATCTTCATGACACAGCCCTCGGGGGCGATGTTGCCCTTGAGGATGACCATCGTGCCGGTCGGCTCGATCGGGCGGTCCAGCGGACGGATCACTTCACTCTCGTCCGGGAACTGAAGCCCTTCGAGGTTCTCGGCGACTG
>WNGA01004479.1_pt1 | contig 22008 bp, 16 predicted proteins | sample 5400061 | NCBI WGS metagenome assembly WNGA01 (sample SAMN13153366, study PRJNA577476) | soil metagenome | isolation source: 100 cm soil or saprolite under grassland replicate 2 | place: USA:California | collected 2016-06-15
CGAAATCACGCTGCGCGAGATTCACCTTCCTCTCAAAGAACCATTCGTAATCTCCTCGGGCGCGGTCACGACCCGCCGCATCCTGCTGGCCGAGCTGCGAGACCACGATGGTGCCGTGGCGTGGTCGGAGTGCCCGGCGGGGGCCGCCCCCAACTACTCGCCTGAAACGATCGACACCGCGTGGCTTGCGATCACCGCGTGGGTCGCACCCCGGCTGCTTGGGCGCGAGCTCGCGCATCCGCGCGACGTCCACGCGATCCTGGAACAGGATTTCCGCGGCCACTGGATGGCCAAGGCGACCCTCGAGATGGGAGCCTGGGGCCTCGGCGCGGAATCCGCCGGCGTCTCCCTGGCCCGATTCATCGGTGGCACGCGCGAGCGAATCGAAGTCGGCATTTCGCTCGGCATCGAGGCGACGCCGGCGGCGCTGGTCGAGAAGGCACGACGGGCGCTGGCGCAGGCCTACCACAAGGTGAAGATCAAGATCAAGCCGGGCTCGGACGTGGACTATGTCGCAGCGGCGCGGCAGGCACTGGGCCCCGACGCGCCGCTCATGGCGGACGCGAATAATGCCTACACGCTCGCCGACACCGACCGCCTCGTGCAGCTCGACAAGTTTGCGCTGCTGATGATCGAGCAGCCGCTCGCCTGGGACGATCTCGTACGGCACGCGGCGTTGCAGCGGCTCCTGGCGACGCCGATCTGCCTCGACGAATCCATCACGGGCGTCGAGCGCGCGCAGGACATGATCACACTCGGGGCAGGACGCATCGTCAATATCAAGCCGGGCAGAGTAGGTGGCTTCACGGCAGCGCTCGCGATCCACGACCTGTGCGCGCGGCACGGCGTGCCGGTCTGGTGCGGCGGGATGCTGGAGAGCGGGGTTGGCCGCGCGTACAACGTCGCCCTCGCCTCGCTTCCCAACTTCACCATTCCTGGAGATATCAGCCCGAGCGCCCGCTATTGGAAACGGGACATCGTAACGCCGGAATGGACGATGACTCCGGACGGCACCATCACCGTTCCGCGCGATCGTCCCGGCTTGGGTGTTGCCGTCGATATCGACAGGGTGGACGACCTCACCGTCCGCCGTGAAACGCTGACCGCGGACTAGGTTCAGGGTGTTCGATCCCGATCGCCTCGTCCCCGTAGACGTCCAGCGCCGCCTGGTGGCACTGCGCGAGGAAATCCATCGCCATCCCGAGCTCGCGTTCGAGGAACGCGAGACGTCGCAACGGCTGTACGAGGCGCTCGGCCAACTGCGGCCGGCAGCACTCGAGCGCATCGCCGACACCGGCGTGGTGGCGCGCTTCCGGGGACGTGATCCGTCGGCGCCGGTGGTTGCGGTGCGAGGCGACATCGACGCGCTTCCCATCACCGAAGCGACCGGACTCCCGTTCGCGTCGCTGCGCCCCGGCGTGATGCATGCCTGCGGGCACGACGTGCACGCTGCGTGGACGGTCGGCGTGGCCCACCTCCTGGCGAGGGAACCGGCCGCCGGTGACGTGGTCGTAGTGCTCCAACCGGCGGAGGAAGAGGAAACGGGGAAGGGCGCCGCGGCGGTACTGGCCTCCGGAGCGCTCGCCGGCGTGGCGGCAATCTTCGGCGGGCACGTGGATCGCCGCTTCGCGGTCGGTCAGGTCGTCGCGCAACCGGGGCCGTTGGCCGCCTCGGCCGACACGTTCAGCGTCACGTTGCGCGGCGCGGGTGCACACGCCGCGCGGCCGCACGAAGGCGCGGATCCCGTGGTGGGCGCGGGCGCCTTGATCGGCGCGCTGCAGACGGTCGTCGCACGGCGTGTCAACCCGAGCGTTCCGGCAGTGCTGACCGTTGGGAGCGTCCACGCCGGCACCGCGCCCAATGTCATTCCCGACTGTGCGATGTTGTCCGGAACACTGCGTGCCGTGGACCCCGACACCAGGGCGCTGCTGCGGCACGAGATGCGACGGGTCGTCGAAGGGGTGGCGGCCGCGCACGGGCTGACCGCTGAGGTGGCGCTCGAAATCGGTCCTCCCCCGCTCATCAACGCGTCGCAGCCGGCCGGTTGGGCACGACGCGCGGTGGAAAAAGTGCTGGGCGAGGAGGCGATCGTGCCGCTCGGTCCGCTCAACCTCGCGGCGGAAGACTTCGCGAGCTACCTCGAGCGGATGCCGGGTTGTTTCCTGCGGATCGGCGCGCGCGAGGCCGGCGGCCCCGCCATCGCGGCGCACTCGCCCCGTTTTTACGGGGCGGAGCAGAGCATCTTCGTGGGCGCCGCGGTGCTGGCGGAGACCGCTCGCATCGCTTCGGCCGAGTTACGCGGAGGCACACCATGACCCACCGTTCTGTCTTTCTGGCCATCGTCGCAGCAATCGCCGGCTCGATCCCCATGCGAGCCCAGCAGCCCGCGCGGATCGACACCGCGAAGGTCGACAGCATCATCCGTTGGCACGTCGCAGCGAAGCGGATCACCGGTCTGTCCGTGGGCATCATGCAGCACGGCACGATCGTCTTCTCGCGCGGCTATGGAATGGCGGATCTGGAGACGGGGCGGCCGGTGACAGTGCGGACGATGTTCGCGATCGGCTCGGTGACGAAGCAGTTCACCTGCAGCGCGCTGCTGATGCTGCAGGAGGAGGGCAAGTTGTCGCTAAGCGATCCGGTCTCGAAGTATTTCCCGCAGCTTACGCGAGCCAAGGACATCACGCTCCTCGACCTGGGCGGCCACCTGTCGGGCTACCGTGACTACTACCCGCTCGATTATGTCAACCGCGAGATGGCGCGCGCCGCGCCCGCCGACACGATCATCATGCGCTATGCGACGCGGCCGCTCGACTTCGAGCCGAGGTCGCGGTACTCCTACAGCAACACCGGTTACTTGATCCTGGGCCGCGTGGTCGAGACCGTCAGTGGCGAGCCGTTCGGAACGTTTCTCGCCACGCGCATCTTCACTCCGCTCAACCTCACGCGAACGGCCTATGAGCCGTCGCCGAGCGGTCCCGACATGGCACGGGGATACACGTCGTTCGCTCTCGCTCCTCCGATCCCTGCCGAGCCCGAGGCGATGGGGTGGGCTGGTGCGGCCGGGGCGATTTGGTCGACGCCGGCGGACCTCCTCGCCTGGGATCTGGCGTTGCTTCAGCACACGTTGATCTCGCCGGCATCGCTCGCGACGCTGACGACGCCGCAGCGTCTCACCGATGGTAGATCGAGCGGATACGGCTGCGGCGAAGGGGTCAGCGACCGAGGCCAGGCAGTGAGCTTCTCACACGGTGGTGCGGTGAGCGGATTCGTCGCGCAGAACACGATTCTGCCCGGCACGCGATCGGCGCTCGTGATTCTGTCGAACGCTGACTTCTCACCGATCGGCGCGCTCCATCAGGAACTGCTGGCGAACCTGGTGCCGAGCGTGGACGTGCCGGCCGTGCATGGCCTCTCGGCGCTGGCGGCCGCGAACAAGTTTCTGTCGGAGCTGGAGCGCGGCATCGTCGATCGCTCCACGATCTCCGCGGACTTTGACGCGTACCTTACGCCCGCCAAGGTGGGCGCGGCGCGGCGCGCGCTCGGTGCCCTTGGTCGAATCTCCGGTGTGCGCGTTGCGGCCCTGCGCGAGCGGGGGGGAATGGAAGTAGCGACCGTGCACTTCAGGGTCGGTCGTACCGAGGCCGAGGGACTGATGTACCGCACGCCGGATGGCAAGGTGGAGGAGTTTCTGTTCTCGCGAAACTAGGTCCTGAAGCAAACGAGCCGGCTTGCGCCGGCTCGTCGCCAAGTGCCCGTGCGCCGCGATCAACCGCCTCCGCCCAGTCGCTCGTTCAAGGGAAGCGGCATGCACGTCGTCGTGCCATATGGCACGCCGTTCTGGTCGTTGCCGACCTTCCACGGAATGTTGTAACGCAGCAGGTCGTTGAAGCGCTGCCCGCCCTCCATGAAGAACTCGCGGTTCCGCTCGTCCAGGATGAGAGTGGTGACGGATGCGCTGTCCGTGGGACCCGCGTAATTCGGCAGCCCCAGCTGGGTCCTGCGCGCATTGATGATCCCGACCGCCGCAGCTCCTAAAGCCGCCTCGGCACGAATCAGTTCGGACTCGATGGAGCTTGCGAGGCGCATGGGATCGGAGCGCGAGAAGTTCTTGTTGGTCACGACGTAGAGGTCGGTAACGCCGTCAAAGGACTTCCGCGGCAGGCCGACTGCCGGCCCCGAATCCACTTGAACCCGCGGATCAGGCGTCCCTCCCACTGTCAGATTCCGGTACTGCGGATCAACCGACGAGTTGCCGAACTCCGCCATGGCGGTCCACGCATCGTTCCACCGGGTGTCCGCGTCCACGCTGCGGCTGACGAAGAACTGGAAGCCGGGAGTGACCAGCGCCGCGTCGGCTGCCGCGCCCGCTCGGTCGTGGCGATCGAGCCGCACCCGCGCCCGGCCGACATGGACCAGGTTCAGGAGCTCGGTCTGCGCCGCGCCGGCGCTCATCGCATTCACGAGTGTGAGCGCGGTGTCGAACTTGGCTTCCGCGGTCGCCAGCACCGCCTGGGGCGTGCGAATCTGTTGCTCCCGGTCGAACCGCATCGAGCAGTAGCCCTCGCCCAGCAAGGTGTGGGCGTAGGCGCCGAGTGCCACGACCCGGGCCCGGAGCGGGGCCAGCGGAACTTTCGCCTGCGCATCCGTCCAGCCCTGGAGCCGGGCCCCGATGTCGTTGGCCTGGAACCGGGCGGTTTGCAGCGGCGTGTACGCGCCATAGAAGCCGCCGCAGCCGGTCTGCTCGTTGGCCACGTCGTCCTCGTAAATCTTCTTCGTGCCCCAGTTCTTGGCATTCAGATTGCCGGAGGCGCCCAGGAACTGGTCCGACAGCGTGGAGGTGGAGTTCACGTAGTTGCTGAACGCACACTCGAAATCCGCAACGACGCTGGCAGCCAACGTCGGCGCCGTCGTCGGGTCGTTCAGCAGCTTACTGGGGATTCGGCCCGGCAGCTCGACCGTCAGAATGTCGGAGCAGCCCGCCGCCAATAGTGCCGCCAAACCCGCGGACACGAGCAACGATGGATTCGAGAGGTTTCGCATGGTCGGTTCGAGTCCGTTCGCAATTAGAAAGAAAGCCGGATCGTGGCAAGGAAGCGGCGGAACTGCGGCCACGACTCCTGCGTGTAGCCGTTCGTCAGGTTGGGATCGTTATAGGCGTTTGGCGTGTTAAAGCGAACCTCGGGGTCTTGGCCGCGCATGCCGAACTTGCGCTCCTGCGCCCGCCAGATCGTGGCCAGGTTGGCAACCGTCAGCGTCACGGATCCTCGGCTGGCGCCAAGCACCCGGGCCCACCGCTGGGGCACGTCATACGACAGGGAGACGTTGCGGATCTTGCCGAAGCCGGCCTTCATCGAGCCGGCCGCGCCAAAGTTCCCGGTGGCGATATGGGCGACCACGACAGGATCCGTCCCCTCGACCGCGGCCTGGGAATTGTTGAAGAACACGTGCGCCCCCCCGACATTGCCGTCGTCCACCACGTGGCCGCCTTGGAACTCGGCGATGCCGGCCAATCTCCAGCGCTTCCAGGAGATGTCCGCGCTCAGCGAGCTGAGCCAGGTCGGGATCGGACTGCCGAAGTACAGCAGCGGCGCTGAGGCGCATGGTACGACGCTCCCGTCGCCCCGGCTAAAGTCGGCACCGCCCTCGCACATGATGTTGGTCACCACACCCGGCGAGGTCAGTGTCGCGCTCACGATCCGCTTGTAGAAGAATGAGCCCATGGGGTAGCCCGCAGCGTTGTAAGCCCCGGTCAACTGCCCCACGCCGGTATTCGGGAGTGGCGTGTCCTGGCCCAGCACGTTGATCCGGTTCCGGTTGGTTGCCAGCGTGCCCCGGAGATTGAGGCGCACGTCGCCGCGAGCGAGCGGGGCGCCCTGGAGCGCGAGCTCGAAGCCCCGATTCGTGAACTGGCCAATGTTGATGAACTGATTGCCGGGAAAGCCGCTCGAGGGGGAGTTCGGCGCCGCGAAGATGCCGTCCCTGGTGACCTTGTTGTAGTAGGTCACTTCGACGGACATGCGATTGCTGAACAGACTGACGTCCAAGCCGGCTTCGATCTCGCGCGTCACTTCCGGCTTGAGATTGGGATTGCCGATGTTGAGCGGCGTGACCGTCGGAGTGCCGCCTGATCCGACCGACGGACCGTACGTCTGCACGGCGGCAAACGCGTTCGGCTGTTGGCCCGCCTTGCCCCACGCCCCGCGCAACTTCAGCGCCGAAAACATCGCACTGCGGTGAAAGAACGGTTCGTCGGAAAGCACCCACGACAGGCTGACCTTGGGGTAGACCACGAAGTCGTAGTTGACGCCGAACGCGCTGTTGTCGTCCCCCCGGAGCGCGCCGGTCACGAAGAGACGATCGTGCCACGCCAACTGCTCCTGCGCGTAGACGCCGAGGGTCTTGTTCTCGAGGTTGAAATTCGGGTCCTCGAACCCCTGGCGCACGCCTCCGCCGCTCACGGTGTTGACGCCGCGGATCGGAAAGGCCCTGCCGGAGCCGGAGATCTGCGTGAACTTCTTTTGGTAATACTGCACACCAGCGGAGCTCTGGGACGCCAGGCTCCCGCCCAGACTCGCCGTGACGGTCGCCGAGTAGTCGGCCGTCACGAACGAGGAACGATCTTCCGAAACGAACTTCGCGCCCTCGGGGATGCCGAACACTGCATTGGTGCCGAGCGGGAAGTAGAGCGACGACGCGTCGTTCGTGAAGTCGCCGCCCAACGTGAAGCGGTGATTGAGCCAGCGGTTCGGCCGATGCGTGAACGTTATCCCCAGGCGGGTCCGGTCGATGTTGTCCAGACCTTCGATCTCTTTGAAGGTTTCCGGCGTCACGCCCGCCAGGTAGCCGCGCCCAGCATCGTTGGGCCCAAGCCCGGGAAAGATGCAGGAACGGTTCGGGCAGGCCCAGATGAGCGACGTCGTCATCGGCTGCGTCGCAGATCCCGCCCGAGTCTTCGATCTCGTGTATCCGAGACTCAGATCGACTTTGAATTTGTCCCCGGCGAGATAGCTCAGATTGGCCGTGCTACTGAGCTTGTTTTGCCAGTTGTAGGTCACAATGCCTTCGTCGCGGTCGTAGCTGCCGCTGAAGAAATAGCGGATGGCGTCGGTTCCCCCTTGCACGGCCATCGTGCCGCCGACGGGCTTGCCGGTGGAAAAGGGCGACCCGAATCCACGGCGTTCGTCATTCTCGATCAAGTTGAGGTGCTGCACGACGCCGAGGGCATCCCGATAGTAGATGCCCTCATAGAGCTTCTCTGGAGTGGGGAGCCAGTTGGCTCCGGCGCGCAGCTCTGCGGACCAGGCCGGTGGACCGGCCGTGCCTCGCTTGGTGATGATCTGAATGACCCCATTCGAGGCCTCCGTGCCGTAGAGCGTGGCGGCGGAAGGACCCTTGAGGACTTGAATCGACTCGATGTCGTCGGCATCGACGTCGTTGATGCGAGACGGAGTATCACCACCGCCGCTGAAGCCGACGCTGTTGGAGCCGGCCGAATTGTCGGCTCGGACCCCGTCGATGAAAATGATCGGCTCCGAGCTCAGGCTGAGCGAGCTGACGCCGCGAATCCGGGTGACGCCGCCGGTTCCCATCTGGCCGCTGGCGCGCTGGATTTGAAGGCCCGGCACGGCGGTCGAGAGCGCTTCCTGCACTGTCTTGCTGGGAGTCATGAGCTGCGCGTTGGTCATGTCGAGGACCCCAACCGCGTTGCCGAGCGCCCGGACTTGCGTGTTGCCGGCCTGGCCCGTCACGACCAGTTCGTCCAGCCGCAGCGCCGTCCTGCTCAACTGAATCGCCACCTGGCTTTCGCCAACCGTCGCCGTCCGCGTGACCGGCTGGTATCCGATGCGCGTGACGATCAGGGTCACCGTCGTGCCGCTCAGTCCGGCCAGTGCGAACCGTCCCCGGGGTCCGGTACGGGAAGCGATGGACGTTCCATCGACCCGAACCAGAGCGTCGCTCACGGGCTGCCCGCTCAGGGAGTCGCTGATGACGCCGCTGACCGAGCCGGTCTGCGCCGCGGTGGAGACGGGCAGCGCGCAGAGGGCCAGCGCAGTCAGCACCAACATCCTTTCGAGCCGGGGATGGGGATTCGACGCGATCACTCGTGGCATAGGCGGTGCTCCGTAACAGGTGAGGTCGCAGTGGAGCCCGAAGATGCTGCAATACTGTATACAGCTTGGTGTACAGCCTATACTACGCCCGGTAGGTCGACCCGCAAGAGCAGCGATTGGCTAGTGGCAATCGGCTATCGGGTATCGGCTCCCGCGTGTCGGGTGTCGCCGCCGGTACCCGATAGCCGATAGCCCAGAGCCGATCGCTCTATTGCGTAACTCCTAGCCATTCACAATGTTGTTTCAAACCAGCCCCTGGATCGGCATGCCTGCACAACCTGCCCGATACACACCAGCCGCTGCGACCGATACGGTCGTCCACGATCTGCCTCCGATTCGCTTTGACGGACAGCCCATAGACATCCGACTCTCTCTGCGCCGCACCGAAGACGGTATCTGGCGTGGTCGTATCATGTTCGGCGCGGAGGGGACGGAAGCGGAGCGCTCCAGCGCCGAGATATTCTGTGCCGGCTCGGAGCAGGATTTGTGGCAATCGGTGCGAGACCTGCGGGATCACCACCTGCGGGACCTGTACCGCTCGTTACTGTAATGGTTGAGCTGAAGGCGATGGCCAAGCTGCGGCACGACCTTTCCAATCCTCTATCGGCGATTCTCGCCGAGACTCAGCTGCTGCTCCTCGCGCCGGAGAAATACGACGAGGAGACACTGGCCGGGCTCAAGCAGATCGAGGACCTGGCGCGCAAGATGCGTCAGCTGTTGCAAAGCCAAGAGTGAGCCGGCGGCATCGTCCTCGGTATTGCCCACCCACGGCATGGTGGCCGCCGTGCGCTCCCCGACTGCGCATCGCCTTCCTTATTAGACGCGCTTCCCGCGGCGTACCCGTACAAGTGACGCGGGTCATGGCGGTTGCGGTCAGAGCCCGGTAACCTTAAGCCCCTTCTCTCGTGGGAGTCCCCGACGTTGGCTGGTCGCAAGTTCCTGCTCGTAGGCATGAGCGGTCTGGTCGTGGCCTGCGCCGGCGGGGGCGGGCCACGGCCTAGGCCCGTTACTCCCGCGGAAATCCCCACCCTCCAGGCGCAGGCAATACAGCAACCCAGCAACGCTCAGATCCGCTTCCGTCTCGCCGCCGCGCTCATGACCGCGGGCCGCTGTGATACGGCCGTCGTCGTCGCGAAGGGCGGCGAGATGCTGGCGCCGAGCGACGTACTCGGCCCGATGGTCATCGGCGGATGCCAGGAAAAGGACGGCCGCTACGATCTCGCGTTTGCGACCTATACGGACTTCGCCAACCGTCATCCACAGGCGCGGGGCGTCGCGGCGGTCCGTGCGCTGGCGCAGTTCGCGCTCCGCACGCAGGCGACCCAGACGGCCAAGCTCGCGCTGGCGCGCGAGTCGACACTGACCAGACTCGCCCCCGAGCCGTCCACGGTCGCGGTGCTGCCAATGACGATCGCGGGCGACTCGAGCCTGCAGCCGCTCTCGCGCGGGCTGGCCGAGCTGATGCTGTCCGATCTGGCGATGGTTCGAAGTCTGCGCCTCCTGGAGCGTATTCAAGTCGGCGCATTGCTCGACGAGCTGAAGCTTGGGCAGAGCGGGCGTGCCGATCCCAGCACCGCTGCACGCGTCGGGCGTTTGCTGCGAGCAGAGCGGATGGTGCAGGGCGTCGCTGCGATTACGGAGAACGGTCCGGTCCGCATGTCGGCCACGGTGGTGCGCGGTGACGGGAGCGTTCGGTCGGGTGCACAGGCGAGCGGCACATTCAAGCAGCTGCTCGACCTCGAGAAGCAGCTCGTGTTCGGTCTCACGGCGGAGCTCGGAATTCAGCTGACGGAAGCGGAGCGGCAACGCATCCTGCGCCAGGGTCCGAAGAACCTCGCCGCCTTCCTCGCGTACAGCCAGGGACTCGAAGGGCTCGATCACGGCGACTACCGTGCGGCCGCCGCGGCATTCAGCGCCGCGGTGCGCGCTGATCCCTCGTTCCAGGAAGCGCGCGAGCAGCACCAGGCGGCGGCGGCCGCACCCGCCGTGCAGGCGACACCGGGAGATGTCCTTACGGTCGCCCAGGCCGTCGAGCCAATCGTGCCACCGGCGGAGCCAGCTGCCGCGGGTGCGCTGCAACAGGGGACGCTGGATGTGTCAGGGACGATCGGTGATGTGGGGCAGAATGGCATCGGTGCCACGCTGGCCAACCCGACACCTGAGAGCCAGGGCATCTCGAGCGTGGTTCAGGCGTCAGGGATCATCCGGATCATATTCCGCCGGCCATGACCCGCGCCGGTTATCTGCCTGGACTTCTGCTGATACCGGGCATGCTCGCGGCCCAGGCCGCGACCACCGTGGCGCGCACCGGTGCTTCATTCGAGTCCTACGGCTTTGGCTCGGGGCTCGCATTCAACCGCATCAGCGAGTTCACGATTCCGATCAGCGTGACGCAGCGCATCGGCGATCGGTTCGTCATCGACGCCAGCACCGCGTTTGCGCGCGCGTCGGCCAGCGTGGCCGGTGGCGGCACGATCACGCATTCGGGACTGGTCGACACCGATCTACGCGCCACGATCAGCGTGATTCCCGGCAAGGTGGTGTTCAATCTCGTGGGCACAATCCCCACCGGCGCATCGGCCGTGCCCGACACGACGATCCCGTTGTTCGGCGCGACCGCGACCGACCTGCTCGGATTCACGACGCCGGACTTCGGTTCGGGCGGCGGTGTGTCCGCGGGTTTCGCGTCGGCATTCAAGATGGGGCAGAACTGGGCCGTGGGAACCGGCGCGAGTTACCGCTACGGCGCGAGCTACGTGCCCGTCAAGGGCGGTAGCGAGATGAGCCCTGGCGGCGAGATGCGCGCGCGGTTCGGACTCGAAGGCCCCTTCGGCGGCGGTAAGTACTTCCGCGGGGCGCTGGTCTACACGACGACCGCGGCCAACGATCTCGGCGCGAGCCAGCAAAGCACGATCGGCGACCGCATCCTCGGCTACGCCGCCGTCAGCATGCCGCTCGGCAATTCGCATCTCTCGCTGTACGGCTGGGAAATGCGGCGCCGGCGCGCCCGTCCGGGAACGGTGTCCGTGCCGCGCGGCAACGTGCTCGCCGTGGGTGCCCGGCTCGACCGCCCTCTCGGTCCCAGGGCCACGCTGTCGCCGCTGCTCGAGTTCCGGCACGAGCTGACCGGTCCGGCCCAGACCATGGAGCTGCTCGGCTATCTCTTACGCACGGGGACCGATCTGCGCTATCGGTTGAGCGATCGGGCCACCGGCGTGATTCAGGCGCAGCTCGCTGTCGGTACGCTGCACGACGGTGGCACAAGCGTCTCGATCGTTGGTCCGCGGGTGGGTGCCCTGGTCGAGTGGGCGCGGTGAGCCGTTCTTGTCTGTTGCTGGGCGCGGCACTGACCATCGCAGCATGCGGCGGTGAGACCGGTCCTTCCTCGCTTACCTCGGTCGTGATCACCGGCGATTCAACGGTTGGGCTTAACGGCACCATGCAGCTGACGGCCACGGCACTCGCGGGGAACGTTCCGTTGTCGACCGGCCTGACGTTCGTCTGGATCTCCTCCGACAGCACGAAGGTTCGGGTGTCTCAAACGGGACTCGTGACTGGTGTGCAGTTGGGCAGCGCCAGCATTACGGTGAGCGCCGTGCCCCAAGTGAGCGCGCCGGTCACGAGCGATCCGCACGTCATTCGCACCCGCATCGCGAGGATTGTTTTCACGCCTTTCGACCTCACGTTCAGTTCGTTGCACGACACGGTGATCGTGAGCGGCGACGCGCGCGATGCCCAGAACAACTCCGTGCCGGGTATCCAGGTCGCCTGGCTCTCGCGCAACACCGGAATCGTGACTACCGCCGACAGCGGCCCTCATAAGGCGATCGTGGCTGCGGTCGGCTACGGGACGACGCGAATCGTCGCCACCGCCAACGGCATCTCCGACTCCCTGACGGCGACGGTGGAGGAAGTTCCAGCCAGCATCGCGATCATGCGGCTTCGTTCAGCTTTATCCCAACGCGTCGATCAATGTCATTCGAAACTGGATCTTGCAGGGTGCCGTGCAGAATTGAGATAGCGGTAGCCGTTCGCGAGATATAGCGCGAGTAGGACAGCTGTCGCGGCGCTCACACTGTATTTCCAGATTGCGGACGCCGCTGACGTAGACAACAGCCCTTCGATTGTGCCGGCGATCGCCAGCAGCGTCACCACTGCGCCGATCATCCGCGCTGCGATTCGTCCCTCCATGACCAGCGCATCTTTGCGGGTGCGGTCGCCCGGCGCGATGATCGCCTTGGCCAATCGAAAACCCGCCCCCGCCGAGATGAAGATCGCGGTCAATTCGAGCACGCCGTGGCCCAGCACGAACGTCAGTAGATAGTTCATCGCCTGGTAGTTCTGGAACAGTCCCAGCACGAGTCCCAGCATCATGCCATTGGTGAACAAGAGCCAGGCCGTCAGCAGACCGCCCGTCAGGCCGCCGACGAACGTGCCGAAGGAGACGGTGATGTTGTTCGTAATGATCCACGCCGCCACCTGGGGTCGTTCTTCCGTACTGGTCTCCGCGTAGCCGCGGCCTTCGGCCTGATTCCCTGCCGCCGCTTCGGCGCGGGCGACCATCATGGGCATGAGCTCGTCCCCCAGCTCGGGTCGCTCCCGGATCATCACATACCCGACGCCGGCGGGAACCGAGAACAGGAGGAAAGCGAGCAACACATACCGCCACGATTGCACCACCGCCGCGGGAAAGTCGCGGAGGATGTAATGGGGGAGCGGCGCGCGGTCCTTGCCACGCGTGCTGTACAGCGCGTTGTGCCCGGCGGTCACGACACGCTCCAGATACGCGATGACTCTGGGGTCGACCTGATAGGTCCGGGCGCGCGCGAGATCGGCGGCCACTTCGCGGTATTGCGCGGCGAACGCGGGGATCTCCCCCGGCTCCAGCGCCCCGACACCGGAGCGCTCCATGCGGAGCGCCGTCGTGCGGAACGTTTCCCATCCATCCCGTTTCTTCTGCACGAACCGTTCGGCGGGGACTGTGATGCGGCCGGCGGCACCGGCCTTGGCGCGCGGGGCGAACCGGCTCCGGCGTTTGCGCTGCTCTGCGGCGAAGACCATGACGAGGTGGGCCTGGAGGTCCGGTACGCGGCGGGGGATGCGCGCCTCGAACCGTCGTGCCAGATCAGCGGCAATGCGCGTTCGAGTCTCGGGCGTCAAGTCGCTGAGGCGTCCGAGGAACCGGTCCAGAAAACGGAACTCTTCCTCGGACAGATCCGGTGGACCCGTCTCGAGCTCCGAGACGGCCTCCTCCGGAGTGGGCACGGGCGTGGCCAGTGTCCAGTCCGTCGGCCGGTCGCGCACCACGATCGTGCCCGCGGCCATATCACCGAGACGCTTGTTGCTACGATGGAGGACGATCGAGACGAGCGCCGGAACGAACGGTAGCGCCGGGAAATAGCAATCGATGAATCGGACCAGGTTCCGCACCAATGACGCGGGCGGCGTGATCGACCGGCCGGTATCCATGACGACCCGTATGCCGAGCACTTGTTTGCCGGGCGTCCTGCCGCCATTCAACGCCTCGAACAGGGTGAAGTACCCCCAGATGAGGCAGAACGTGAGGAGAATCATCCCGGCGGTCAGCCACCCCTGCGCCGTTCCGTGAGGCGAGCTGATGCTGGTGACGATGGCCCCACCGCCGATCCAGAGGGCCATCAGTCCCAGCCAAAGCAACAGGAGGTCGAGTAGTCCGGCGGCCAGGCGCGATCCGAGGCCGGCCAGCTCGAACTGCACATCCACATGCTCCGGTGTCTCGACGCCGTGATGCTGGCGCAGATCGAGGTCTCGCGCGGACGTCGCCATCTCCTCATTTTAGCGTTGAATCCTTACCCCTGCAGGGAGCGGACTATCACCTCGAGCTACAGCAACACCAATGTCAGGCCGATGCAGATCGGGGAGATTCTCGACGGCTGCTTCAACATCTATCGCCGCCATTTCGGGCTGTTCATGCGCCTGAGCCTCGTTCTCATCTGCATGCCGGCCATCGTAATCGTCTACTTCCTCACTCGCGCGGTTGCGAATCCGATCGGAGCGGCGAATTGGGTCCAGGAAAACATTGCCGCGACAATCCTCTTGTTTGTGGTCGGTATAGTCGTGTGGATCACGATCAGTCTGCTGCTCAAGGCGGGAACCATCCGCATCATCTCCGATTCCTATCTTGGGCATGAGCCGTCTCTAGCGGCCGCACTGCAATTCGGGACCGGGCGCATCGTTCCCCTGTTGCTCGTTGCCATATGCAAAGCGTTGCTGATTTTCGTCATGTACATCGGCGTAGCCCTGGCGATGATTGTCGTGGTGGCTGTGAGTCGGCTCCTGGGTACCATCGGGATCCTGACGATCATCGCCGGTGCAGTGGGTACGCTGTGGTTTGTCGCGTACGTACTGTGCTGCTACGGGCTCACGACCATGGTCGTCGTGCTCGAAGACCTGAACAGCTCCTTTGATGCCTTCAGCCGTTCAGTCGAGCTCACCAGAGGATCTCGGCTCAAGGTGTTCTTCACCTGGCTCGTCATCGTGGTGTTCACCGCCATTCTCCCGTGGCTCGTCATCCAGGGCGCCAGCCTGACGCTTGGTCCGGAGTCGCCGGTCGTGCCGTTCCTCGGTCTGTTGTCGATCGTCGGAGGCGTCGCGCTGGCGCCGATTCTGCCCTGTGCTCTCACCCTGCTGTACTACGATCTCCGCGTGCGCCGGGAGGCGTTCGATCTTCAGATTCTGAGCGACCAATTGGGGACGCGCTGATCACGGACTGGCTCGCGCTGTTCCAAGCACCCACCCTTCCGACGCCGCTCGCTGCCGACTCGCTGCACCGCGTGCTGGAGCGCGTGTTCGCGGGCCCCGAGTACCAGTGGGTCGAACGCAAGCGCCTCGTGTCCTGGGTCGCCCGACAGTGGCAGCACCTGCAGGACTGGCTCGATCACCTCTCCGAGGCCTACCCGACCGGATTCAACATCGTCCTGGCGCTGCTCGTCGTCATGCTGGTCGCACTCCTGGTCCACATCGGCTACGTCATGTGGCGCATCGTGCGGCCCGCGGTGCGAACCGGCACGGGGGGATCGGTGTCCGCAACGGGAATCGTCATGGACGCGAGGGCGCACCTCGCGCTGGCCGAGGATCTGGCCGGGGCGGGCCGCTACGCCGAAGCGCTCGCACACTGCTTCGTCGCAGCGGTGCTGGAGCTCGACAAGCGCAAGGCACTGCGCTTTCACGCCTCCAAAACACCGGCCGAGTACGTAGCGGAGGCGCGCCTCGATGCGTCGGGCCGCGCCGCACTGGCCGGGCTGGTCGCGCAGTTGTATCGCCATTTGTTCGGTGCCGTCCCCTGCGACGAAAACGAGTACCGCTCGTTCGGCGATGCCGCGCTGGAGCTCGCCCGAGGACGTCATGTCGTACCGGCTTGAGATCGGATTGGCGCTGCTGTTCATGCTGGCCCTCGGCGTCGTCGTCTGGGCCGGCAGCCGCCATCCACATACGGCGGAGTTGGACTTCCGGTCCTCCACATTCCTCACCGGTCCCATGGGCAGTAAGGCGTTGTACGATGTGCTGGGGCGGTTAGGCCACCGCACCGAGCGACGCCGGACGCCGCTCGACAACTTGGCGATGGTTCGGGCGCGCCGTCCGGCGATTCTGGTGTTGCTGAATCCTATGATCCCGCTGCAGAACGCGGAGATCGAGCAAGTCGTCCGGTACGTCCGCGGGGGCGGCGCGGTCGTGGCGAGCGGATGGGGCGGGGGGATCACCGCGTGTTTCGGATGGCGCATCCAACCCGACTGGTTGCGGGCCGACAGTATCGCGGTGCGGTCGCTCGAAGGCATCCGGCTGCCGCGCACCGCGCACGTGCTCTCGCCATTGCAGCGAGACAGTGCCAGTCGCGGCAGGCTGGAGGACCTGGTAAAACAGGGGGATCGAGATACGCCCCCCGGTATCTGCAACACGGCCGTTCCCTTTGCCAGCGACACCATCGTGGCGGCCGTGAACAATCGTCCAGCCATCCTGCGACTGCGCTTCCGCGGTGGCGGCATCGTCACGCTCGTGGCCGACCCCGGCTGGTTCACGAACCGAGTGTGGCGCGATACCGACATCCCGATGATCGCGGTCGCGCTGCTGACACCGTCCCGCGCGCGTCCCGGCCGGATCGTATGGGATGAGTACCATCAAGGATTCGGAGAGTACAGCGGGCCCTCGCTCACGGGGCAAACCTGGAGCTGGTTGCGGCGTTCGCCCGCAGGGTGGGCGATCCTGCAGCTGATTGCCGTCGCCCTGGCATGGCTCGCGATGACCTCGGTGCGCTTCGGTCCTGCACTATCGGTGATCGAACGGCGGCGCCGCTCGCCGCTCGAGCATCTGGAAGCACTCGGCGCCGGCCTCGAGAGCGCCGGCGATACGGACACGGCCGTCCAGCGGCTTGCCCTCGGATTGCGCCGGCGCTTGAGCCGGGCCGGCCAAGTAGGAGATGGCAACGTCCTGCCCTGGCTCGAGAGTCTCGAGCTCGCGATGCGCGGTCCGCAGGGCCGCGCCGCCGTTCGCCGCTTGCACCACCTGCTCACTGCACGCGATCGCGACGAGCAACGCGTGCTTCTTGCCGCTCAAGCCGTGGAGGACGTGTGGGAGGAACTGCGCCCGCGCAGGACGCGCAACGCATCGTAGACGCATTACGGAAAGTGGTGCTGGGACAGGAGGCGGCGACTCTCGAAGTCCTCGTCTGCCTGCTCGCGCGCGGGCACATTCTGCTCGAGGGCGTCCCCGGGACTGCCAAGACCCTGCTGGTGCGCACGCTCGCGCTCGCTCTCGATGTGCGTTTCGTGCGTATCCAGTTCACACCCGACCTCATGCCGGCCGACATCACCGGCATCACGCTGCTCACTGGGGCGCAGCAATTCTCCTTTCGGCCGGGGCCCGTCTTTGCCGATCTCGTGCTGGCCGACGAGATCAACCGCGCGCCGGCGAAGACGCAGGCGGCGCTGCTCGAGGCGATGCAAGAACGGACCGTCACGGTGGACGGCCAGAGTCATCCACTGTCTGCGACTTTCACCGTGTTCGCGACACAAAACCCGATCGAGTTCGAGGGCACGTACCCACTTCCTGAGGCCGAGCTCGATCGTTTCATGGCGAAAGTACAGATCGGCTATCCGTCGGCTCAGGTAGAGCAGGGCATTTTGACGAGGTACGTCGACGGTTTCGAGGCTGATCGCACCGACACCTATGGGGTGAGCCCAGTCATCAACGCCCAAGGCCTCGAGCAACTGCGGCAGGCGGTCGATGCGGTACGGGTCGAGCCGCGCATCACGGGTTACATCACGGCTATCGTGCGCGCCACGCGTGAAGCTGCCTCACTTACCCTGGGCGCCAGCCCGCGAGCTGGGGTGGCGCTCTTCAAGGCGGCGCGCGCCGCCGCGTTGCTCGAGGGCCGCGACTACGTGATCCCCGACGACGTCAAGCGGCTCGCCCCGGCGATTCTGCGGCACCGCGTTAGCGTCGCGCCCGAGCTCGAGCTCGAGGGTGTGACCGCCGATCAGGCACTCAAGGCAGTTCTGGATCGCACCGAGGCGCCTACCGCGTGAACCTGCAGCCGCTGCTGCTGGCCGGTGCCGTCATCGCCGCCTTCATCGGGCTGTGGTATGTGGTGGGCAGTGTTGCAGGCATCCTGTGGACTCCACGCGCGCTCTTGATTGCGGCGATCCTGGCGTTGTTTGGCGCCGCGGGATTCTGGACGCCGTGGGGCCTCGACGTGATGCTGCTCGCCGACCTGGTCTTGATCCTGCTGATCTGGCTCGACGCGACGCTCGCACAAACCGTGGTGGTGAACCGCGAGCCGTTACCTGCGCTCTCGGTGGGTCACACCGGCGAGGTCGTCTATCGCTGGACCAATCCCTCGGCGCGCCGCGCGCGCCTGCAAGTGCGCGAGGTCCGTCCCGAGATCCTGGGCGGTACCCAGCCACCCCGCGCAGTCCGGATCCCGCCTCGTTCAGCGACGCGCGAGCAAGTGCCGGTGGTTCCGCTGCGGCGCGGGCGGGCGACGGGTGGAGCGGGCGGTTTCGTCGTCGACTGCATGGGACCGCTGGGCCTCGGGCGGCACCGCGCCCGGCTGCCGCTGCCGTGGGACGTCGTGGTGTACCCACCGCTCGTCTCGATGCGGCTGCGGGCGTCAGTGGCCGACGCGTTACGGCGCCGCGATGCCGGCATGAAGCCGATCCGCAAGCTTGGCGAAGGGCGGTTATTCGAATCGCTGCGCGAGTGGGTGCCGGGCGACGACCTGCGGCACATCGACTGGAAGGCGACGGCGCGGCGCGGCAAGGTGATCACGCGCCAGTACGAAGCGGAGCGGCGCCAGCAGGTGCTGCTCGTGCTCGATACCGGCCGGCTCATGACGGCCGACGTCGCGGCCGGTGTGGCGCGGCTCGACTTCGCCGTGCAGGCGGCGCTCGAGCTGACCTACGCCGCGGCGCAACATGACGACAACGTCGGCATCATGACGTTTGCCGACGGCGTGCAGCACTTCGTCGCGCCCGAGCGAGGACGGGCGGCCGTGCGGCGCGTGATGGACGTGCTGGCGGAGGTGCAGCCCAAGCTCGTCGAGCCGGATTATCCGGGGGCGTTCCGCTATCTCGCGGCGCGCAACCGCAAGCGCGCGCTGACGGTGCTGTTCACGGATGTGATCGATCGCTTTGCCTCCGATGCGCTCGTCGCCAATGTGGTCACACTCCGCCCACGACACCTTCCGCTTGCCGTGACCCTGCGCAATCCCGAGCTCGATGCCGCCGCCATGCAGCGTCCGGCGACGCCCCGCGACGCCTATCGCAAGGCGGCGGCCGAGGAGCTGCTCCATGCGCGGGAGGAAGCGCTGGGTCATATGCGGCGGGCGGGTGTGCTGGTGATTGATGTCACACCGGAGCGCGCGGCGCAGGCGGTGGTGACGAAGTACTTGGACCTCAAACGGCGAGGCACGCTCTAGATCACTGTCTGGCCCGGGTAACGCGCGTATTGTATGTTCGGTCCTCACGTTCACGGATTGTCCCGGATGCGCGGTTTCGACCGAGCTACCCCCATCGTGATTGTCGCAGCGGCGCTGACGGGCGCCACCTGCGCCTTCCCAACCGATAAAAGCGACAAAGTCCTCGTCACGCTCGAGGGGCCTTCTCAGGTCGTGTTCCGCGGGCAGGAGATGTCGGTCCACGCTCGCGCCTGGCGCGTGATTGGCCCGGACACGCAGCCGATTACGAACGTGGCGTTCGCATTTGGGACGGGCAGTAGCACGACTGCCACGGTCCAGAATGACGGCGGTGGCTACGCCACGGTGACCGGTGTGAACAGTGGCATGGTCGACATCACGGCGCGCGCGATTTCATTCGAGCAGGCGCCGGAAGGCAACCTTTTCCTGCGCGTGTCGAATCCGCTCGAAGTCGATAGCGTGCGGCCGACGCTGGTGCGTTTCGGGGACACGATCACCGTATACGGAGTGGGGGTCGATTCGATCTTTATCGCGTTCCTGGCCAACGCGACGCAGTTCGATTATCCCCTTCCTGGCATCCTCCCGACGAGGACGCGGGACTCCCTTGGTTTTTCCACGGCGACGTTTTGGGTTACACCCCCCGCACGCACAGACAAGCTCTCGTTCATTGGACCGGGCGTGTTTGGGAATGCACCCGACACGACCAAGGTCTTGCCGTTCGATGTGCTCGAACCGAATGAAACGGCGCCGCACACCATCAACCTCGACGCCCCGCCACGGTTCCCGCCGATCCCGCAGATCAAGTTCTTGAACCCGGCGCTTGCATTCGAGGCGACGAAGCGCGACTCCGTCGGCGTGGACTGGTATCGCTTTACGCAGACCACGGCGCGCGATCTGACGATCATTCTCAGCGCCCCTGAGGTTCGCGGCACGTTTTCTACGTTCCTCTCGGACTCTCTGGCCTTCGTACCGGGGACTCCGCCGAGTTATACGATCGGGCCGACTGCGTGGACCCTCGGGCCAGGGTCGCACGCCTGTAAGGGCTTCGCATTCGAGCCGGCGGAGACCCAACCGGAATCGACGATCGTGGCCTTGCGCGGCATGCCGCCCGGGCGGCTGCATGCTCTGGCATTGTATTCACAGCCGGGGCGGTACGGTCTTGCGGTCTTCGAGGGATACGTCACGAGCGATCCCACCGTGCCTCGCGACGCGCACGAAGAGGATGATTTTTGCGACGCGGCGGACGCCCGCGGCCTGGCGGTCACGTTGCCCGGCGGCTCGTTCCGCGACACGCTCACGATCGATAACCCGCATGACATCGACTGGATCCGGTTCCGCGTCACAGGCTTGGCGACGGCCGTGACCATTCAGATCGCGTCCGTCACTTCGGCGGCAGCAGCCGACTCGAGCGATGTCGACCTGTTCCTGCTCACGGTCCCGGGTGGCGGCGCGAGCTCCACGTTGGACATCCTCAATCGGTCGGACGCGGCGGGGTCGACGGAGACCATGACGACGCTGCTGGGTGCGGGCGACTACTACCTCGTTGCCGTGGATTATCAGGGCGTGCCCGTCGCCTACGACGTCTGCATCTCTGCCGGTGGGTGCCCGGGGTTCCCCTCGCCACCCACTCCGGCAGCCGCCAGGAAGAGCCCGGTAGCTCCGGCGCTCCGCGGGATTCGCGCCCCATGACCGGCGCCGCGGGCTCGATGATGGAATGTCTCAAGTGCCACACGCCGCTACCGGACGGGAGCAAGTTCTGCTACGCCTGCGGGGCGGACGTGACGGGTGGCGGCACGCTGGGCGCCAGTGCCAGCGGCACCGAGGCGTTGATGCAGCGCCTGCAGCGACTCGTGGAAGGGAAGTACAAGATCGAACGCATGCTCGGCAAAGGCGGCATGGGCGCGGTCTTTCTCGCGCACGACTTGACGCTCGAGCGCGAAGTCGCGATCAAAGTGCTGCCACCCGACATCTCGATGGACGAGCAGATCGTCAAGCGCTTCCAGCAGGAAGCGAAGACATCGGCGAAGCTCGATCACACCAACATCATCCCGATCTACCGCGTCGAGAGCGAAGGCGGCCTCAACTACTTCGTGATGAAGTACATCGCGGGCACGTCGCTCGAAGACGTGCTCGAGCGCAAGGAGCAACTGACCGCCGAGTACATCCAGCGCGTGCTGTGGGAAGCGGCGTGCGCCCTGGGCCACGCGCACCAGCGCGGCGTCGTGCATCGCGACGTGAAGCCCGCCAACATCATGTTCGACCACGACGGCCGCGTGATGCTCACGGACTTCGGCATCTCCAAGGCGCTGCAGGCCGCAAGCGGCTTCACGGGCACCGGGATGATCATCGGGACACCGCACTACATGGCTCCCGAGCAGGCCAAGGGCCAGCAGGTGGACGGCCGCGCCGATCAGTACTCGATGGGTGTGGTGGGCTACCGCATGATCACCGGCCAGCTGCCCTTTGGCGGCGATTCGGTGCACACCATCCTTTATAAGCACATCTTCGAGCCCGCCCCACGGACCAGCAGCATCCGGGCGGACATGCCGCCGCACCTCTCCGAGGCCATCTCGCGCGCCCTCGCCAAGGAAGTCGACCAGCGCTACCCGACGATGGAAGAGTTCGCGACGGCCGTGTGGCCGGAGCAGCCCGTCTCGGCGCCGACCAAGGGGGGCAAGGCGGCGTCGACGCAGCGCCGGCCGCCGCCGCGCCCCAAGGGACCCGTCACCGCCGACACGCCCACGGAAGTCACGAGCGCACCGACGACGCCGATTCCGAAGTCGGGAATGAAGGTTGGTGCCGGCGCGCCCAAGAAGTCGCGCACCGGCCTGTTCGTGGGCGTCGCCGTTGTCGCCGTAGCCGGTGTGGGGGGATACCTGGCGCTGGGGCAGAAGTCGAGTGCCCCGCCGCCCCCGGTGTCGTCGCCCACGCAGACGAATCCTGCAA
>WNGA01005453.1_pt1 | contig 22006 bp, 20 predicted proteins | sample 5400061 | NCBI WGS metagenome assembly WNGA01 (sample SAMN13153366, study PRJNA577476) | soil metagenome | isolation source: 100 cm soil or saprolite under grassland replicate 2 | place: USA:California | collected 2016-06-15
TCGCTTTCTCGTTGGCGTCCATTGTCACGATCGGCCGTCGGGCTTGAACCTCGATCATGTGAGCTGAAGTGCACGTTTGCTGATCGCGAGAAGCAGTTAACAGTCCCGCCACAGTCCTCGTCCAAAGGTACACCACTTAGCGCCGTAAGCGGAAGGGCGTGTATATCAACGCAGAGGGAAGACAGTGAGAGCCCCGCGGCGGCCGGACCGCGGGGCCTCAAAGATCAGCGGCGTGGCGGCAGATGCCGAATGTTACGGCCGGTCTGCTGGGCCGGTGGCTCCTGCGCATCTTCGCCTTCCGCTATGGCGCGGCAAACGATCTTACCATCGAGCGGAAAGGCCTGAAGCATAATGTTGAAGCCGCTGCCGTCCCGCGTCCCGCCGTTCGGGGGCGCCCGCATGCTGACCCTCCTGCGGCTGCCCTTCTACCTGGTCTCGGGGTCGCGGTCCCTCGCCGTCGCTATGCTCGTGCTCGTGTGGTCACGCCCGGACTAGCGAGCTCGATCCCCAAATCCCTGTCGATCGTTCAGCGTGTGTACGGACGGGCTCGCAACAACTTGAGACAACCACGGGACCGTCGCGACATATCGTGCGAGAGGCGACCTGACGCCCGCGCGCGTGCTTCTCGTCGCGAGCTATGGCGTACTGGGCTTAGGGGGTTATTCCAGAGCGTCAGGATGAAGTGATCGCATCCCATCAAATGAGTTGCTAAGCGAGCAACCGGCGTGAGCCGTCTGGTGTTCAAAGTGAGCCTTTGTATAGCCTCCTGCGTGGTGCGCTCGGACGGGACCGAGACATTCCATGCATCGCATTTCAACTTCGCGTCCGAGTTCAAGGGCCTCTTCAATTGAGGTTCTGTGCCATTGATCATTCTGGCGAGCCTCGCACATCACCATTTTCGGCATCCGCCCCCCCCGTTTTCAAAAGGCCAGCCAACATCATAACAGGACTCAACCTTTAATCCGGCGATCATGCCAAGTCTCGATGAATCCGTGCCGCTTGAGCATCGCTAAATGCGTTTCAAGTTGATCGCGCAGCCCCTCGTCGCGATGACTGTAAGAGAAGAACAATGCGACCAAGCGCGCCCTACTCACGCAAATCCCGTATGGAGTGGGCTGACGGGGGGTCGGTCCCAAGTACAGTGCGCGTCCTGGAGTACTCAGGTCCCACCTACCGACGATGGGAACCCATCTCGTGATCTGTTCAGGGCGTGCGTTCATTCGCCTGCGCCTCGAAATGTCGGGCAGTAGGAGTGGAAGTGGATCCTCGCCGCCCTCACCGCCTCCGCTTCGGCCCGCGCGTGCCCCGTGCCGGCGGCTCCGCGGCGTCGGCCTGCGCCGCCGCCATCGCGTCGGAGTTCTGCTCCAGGAATGCGACGCGGGTTCCTTTCTCCACCATTGCGGCCAGCTCCTTGGCGTCCCAGTTGGTGAGGCGGATGCAGCCGTGCGATTCGGTCTTGCTCACCTTCGAGGGCTCCGGCGTGCCGTGGATGCCGTAGCCCTCGGCCGAAAGATTGATCCACACCGCGCCGACCGGATTGTTCGGCCCCGGCTTGATCGTGAACGGCCGCGTCGTCTTCACACCCTTGAACCGGTACTTCGGATTGTACTTGTAGGTCGGGTTGCGGGTGACCGACGTCACCGTCAAGGTGCCGCTGGGCGCGGGCTTCTCACGGCTGCCGATCGAGGCCGGATAGACCGCGAGCAGCTGCCCATCCTTGCCGAGCGCCTTGAGAACCTTGCGGCCCTTGTCGATCTCGATCCGCGCGGCCTTCGCCGCAGCCGCCTCCTTCCTGACGTTCGCGACAACGATCGTCTCGCCGGCGCGGTCGTACGCCTTGCCCGGATTGAGGCCTTGGAGTAGGCCTTCGCTCATATGGAATTTTTCCGCCAGCGCCTCGCGCGGGCTCGTGTAGCCGAGATGGTCGAGGCCCTGCATGCTCTCCATCTTGGCCGGGAGCTTGTCGAGGAACGGACCCTTCACGTCGTCGTCGGTGATCGTGTATGCCGTGAGCACCGGCTCGGCCGACGTTGCGGTGAGCTTGCCCCACGTCTCCTGATCGAGCGTGTGGTCGGCCTTGAGCCCGTTCGCCGCCGCGAACGCCGCGATTGCCTTGCGGACGTTCTCGCCCTCGCGCCCGTCGATCTCGCCCGGCGAGAAATGCGCCCGGTCGAGCAGCACTTGCGCCTTGATCATCACCGGGTCGAAGCCCGCGCCTTTCTTCGCGGCGGTCTTCGGCGCGGCGCTCGGCTTGGCCGCAAGCTCCGCCCGGTTCACGGCGTCCATCTCCAGGCCCGCCGCACGGGCCGTCTCGGCCGCGCACAGGGCGGTAGCCGCTAGAGCAATGATCCACGCCCGGCGCATGAGAGTCCGTCCGGCGGCCAACCCGAATTGCATCGGATTAACAAACGCGAAGGTGGGGTGGGTGTTCCCCAGCCGCGGCGATCCGCCCCTCTTTCGATGATCGGCGGCGGCGTCAGTCGCAGGCCTCGAGGGTGCGGCCGTAGCCGAAGTCCTTTTCGCACCCGGCCGCTCCCATGTAGGTGCGGTCGCTGTTGGACGCGCGCTGAGTGCCGCTCGGCCGCGGATCTGCCCCCGCGAGGCTCGCCACGATCGCAATAATCACCACAGCAAATCCGATCGCAACCGCGCGGATGATCGTGGAGGTGGCCATGGCTGTTCTCCTCTCGTGAAGCCTTCTTGGTATTGCCCCGCTCCGAAGGCGTGGAATGCGAGGATGATGATTCCAACTACTTCGTATGATGTCGCTTCCCCTATGAAGCAGGTCACAGGTGCGACAATTCGTGCGTGACGCAAGAATATGGAACAGACGAAGCGATATGCTCCGGCTATTGCTTCGCAATTACTGTTGCTCACCGATCAAAGCCCGCGCAACTCTCTGGTGCGGCCCGCTTCCACGCTCAAATTTGTCGGACGTGACGTGAACTACCGTTCCCGCAGACCTTGTCGCCGCGCACAAGTGGTTCAATCTCGCCGCCATGCGCGGCAACGGCGAAGCCATCCGGCGGCGGCGCGAGATCGCGGCCGAAATGTCGCAACCGGAAATCGCGGCCGCGCAGCGGGCCGCCCGCGATTGGCTGACCAAACATTGAGCGAAGAGCGTCGGGATCGAAGGGGTTGGTTGCATGAATACTAGCTGCAATCTAAACGCGACCATACAAGTCCGGCCAAGGTGTGAAGGAGATCATAGGCACGGGGTTTAACGGCCTTGTAGACTTTTCATTCACCAGGCGGGGGACGGCATGGTCAGGTTGTCTTTGCTCCTTCATTCGTAGAGGTCTATGGTGTGAACTTGGCCGGTCGTCGATCGAGGAGTCGACGCCATGGGAATCGTAGCGCGAATGCCGACAGAGGACGCTCGCCGCCTGCTCGGCGAGTGCTTCCTGTTCCGCGAGCTCGAGACCGAAGCCCGCAATGCCCTGTTCGGGCGCCTCCACATTCGCGCCTATGCCGCCGGCGAAACGGTTTTCCTCATGGGATCCGCCGGCGACAGCATGATGGCGGTCCTCAGCGGCAGCGTGCGCATCAGCGTGCCCTCGCCGGACGGCAAGGAGATCGTGCTCGCGATTCTGCATGCCGGGGAGGTGTTCGGCGAGATCGCGCTGCTCGACGGAAAGGATCGAACCGCCGACGCGCGGGCCATGACCCCGTGCAGCCTGGCAATCCTGGAGCGGCGCGAGGTCCTCGCGTTCCTCGATCGCCACCCCAAGACGTGGGCCAAGTTCGTGGAAGTGCTGTGCAACCGGGTCACGGGCGATTGGAAATCCAGCTGTCGCAGCGCGAGCTCGGCAACATTTGTGGCGCGACCCGCGAGAGCATCAACAAGTGCCTGCGCGGGTGGCAGCGCCGGGGTATCGTCCAGATCGAGGAAAGCCTGATCAAGGTCGCCAACCGAACGGCGCTGGAAGAGCTGGCGGAGCTCGCCGAGTAAATCGCGGCCGGCCTCTCTAACATTTTGATAAATACTGATTTTCAGCCTGACCCAAATCGCTCCGACCGAGCGACGGTCGCAGAGGGCTGACCGGCCCTTTGGACCAGGCCCACCTGCCGTAAGGTCGCTCCCGAGGGTCGTCTTTCCCCGGCGCCCGGGTTTCGGCAACAAATTGGGGCGCGTGTGACGCGGTTCACACCGGCCGGCCGGCACACTCTCTAATGTCGCCCGTGACGAACAATACCGAAAAAACGGGGAGCGCAATGTCAGGGCTCGTCAGCCGAATGCCAATAGGACGAATCAGCCTCAGCGTCGCGATCGCCCTCGTCGCCTTGGTGCTAACGTCCTTCTTCGATGCGCGGCCCGATGGGCGCGCCGACATCGGGGGCGCCGTGCGCTTCGACGTCCCGGTGAGCGGGCCGTGGTGCGCCCGCATGGGTGGGCTCGCCACCAACAGCTGCCGCTACTTGACCTTCGAGCAGTGTCTTGCCGCCGTGAGCACCGTCTACGGAACCTGCCGGCCGAACCCCGCCGCCGCGGCCGCGATCATCGATGAAGGGCCGTACCGGACGTATCGCTCGGTCTACCTGTAAGGGGCGGCCGATAACGATTTCGCGGCAACCGAGTAGCCTTCCACGGAAGGAGCACCATTGTTGAAACGCTTCATGCGGCAGACGTCGACGCCCCCGGGAATTGCCCGTCTCATGCGCGTCTCGGCAATGTCTGTTGCGATCTACAAACCGAATAGTTGCTCATATCGAGATTTGATCTCTTCGCCGTGGCTCTCGACTTCCGCATAGTCCTCGCGCATCAACTTGATCTCCCGTAGCGGCTTTCGCCCTGCCTTTTCGATGACGTCCCGATGGAACGATCGAAGGCCGCCAACGTCGCAGATCATCTGTTGGGTCTCCGAAGCGAACAGGTAGTGCTGAAACAATCGCGCCGCGTTTGGATGCGGCGCCGTCCTGAAAATGGCACTGGGCCCCGTGACCAGCGGAGCGCCTTCCGTGGGATATACCGGCTCGATCGGCACCCCGGCTTCCTTCATCCGGAAGACATTGTACTCGTTGCCATCCGCCATGATCACCCGTTCGCCGAGGGCGAGTTTCTTCGGCGGATCGGTCGAAGATTGCACCTGCATGACCCGCTGTCTGGCAAGCTTCTCGAAATACTGCCATCCCAAATTGTCGACCAGCTGCGACGTTGCAGTCATTATCGTGCCGCTGTAACCGGGATGTCCCTTGACGATCTTGCCCGTCCACTTGGGGTCGAGAAGATCGGCGAAGCTCTTGGGCGCTTCATCCGCTTTGACCATGCTTGTGTTGTAGGCAATCACGCTCAAGGAAGCGCGCCACGTCATATAACTGCCGTCCGCATCCAACCGATCATTCGGCAATTGCTGCGCCGCTTCTGCCGGCACGTAGGGCTCCAGCAGCCCGCCGCGCTTCCAACCCAAGAAGTGCGCGCCATCGGAGGTATTCACGACGTCGGCGACGTGAATGCGCGACGCAAACTCTTGCGCCAGACGTTGAAACAGACGCTCCGAGCCGCTTCGCTCGACGCGAACGGCGATTCCGGAGTAATTGGCCTCGAACTTCCGTGCGACTTTTTCCGCTATGGGCAAGTCGACGGATGTGTACCAGGCGATCTGACCTTCCTTGCGAGCTGCCGCAATCAACTCGGGAATCAGTGTGCTCGCTGCGGGAGCGGCCGCGACCGAGACGGTCATCGGCAACGCGTGCAGCATGAAGGCGGCCGAATTCATCAGGACGCTGCGGCGTGATAACGACATGCATCCCTTTCATTTTGTTCTATCGGTCGCCTCGCTGCGGTTCTTGCGAACCTCCTTGACCGGAGCGGGTGCGCCGGCACGGGCATGGACCTCCTGGCCCACCGTCCGGCCCACCGTCACGGCGTTTGCCCGCCCCGCTTAGGCGCGGCGAGATCGCGGACGCCAGTCCAATTCCTCGAGCAGGGATCGGGCCCCGACCAGGTCCGGCGTCTCGAAGCCTTCGGTGAACGATGTGTAGATGGGCGCCAGCATTTCACGCGCCGCGGCGTGTTGGCCTTGCTGCTGCCACAGCTTGGCCAAGTCGGTCGCCGCCCGCAATTCCCAGAGCTTTGCGCCCTGCTCCCGCGCCGTCGCCAGGCTGGATTGGAGCAGCGAGGCGGTCTCCTCCGGGTCGCCGGCGCTGAAGCGAGACTGCAGGCGTGCGATCTCCGCCACGCACCATCGCTCGCCCGTGACCGTGGCCAGTTCGGCCGCGCGGTCGAGGAGCCTGACAGCGCCGACGGAATCCCCGTGATTGCCCCTCACCTCCGCGACGGACGCCATGAAGAAGGGGAGCATGGCCCAGTGCTTGTCGGCATCGAGCTCCTCGAGGCAGGTCTGCAGGCTGTCGATCAGTGATGTTTCTCGGCGCAGATACAATTGCGCCCAGCCGTCAAAAATCATCCCCTCCCGAGCGCCCAGGAAGGTCTCGTGTTTGGTCTCCATCACGGCGTGCAGCCGCCTGGAAAACTCGGTCACTCCCTGGGGATCTCTCAGCATCATGCGTTGAACACAGGTACGCCGCAGACCAAGAATGAGGCTGATCGGGTGGCTCAGGCTTTCGCCATGGTTGATACCATCCTGGCTGGCGGCGGTCCCGGATTCCGGATAACCGGTCGCGGTGAGACAAATACCGAGAATGGTGCAGGCGGAGACCTTCGGATCCCGCGTGGCCAGCGAGGCGTGCGGCCCGTCCCGTTCGGGGTCATAAATGGCGATCAGATGTTGCATGTCCCGACGCGCCGCCTCGAAACGCCCAAGAAGCAAATTCGCAAAGCCTGCCGACCGGCTCGCCATGAGGAACGCCTGGGGATCGCCGGTATTCTGCCCGACCTCGAACATCTCGCTCGCGTAGCGAAGCACTTTCTGCGGTTCACAGTGAGTGAAATGGTAATTCATCAGCCCGTCATGGACCCGCAGCAGCTGTTTGGTTTCATTGAGCGCCAGGCAAAGTTCCCGGGCGCGCTCGAAGGTCGCGCGAACCTCCGGGCTTCCCGAGCCCTGATAATCGATGAGGACGCGTCCCAACGCGACCTGGAGATCGAGCTCGCGCCTTTGCCTCTCTACCGAATCCGGCAGACGTTCCAGCTGAGCGAGCCCCTTGCGCAGGTAGCTGACCATTTCCGCGAGCGCGAAGCGGCCGGTCGTCCGTTCTGCGGCTTTTAGGTAATAGTCGATGGATCGGTCGAGCGCTCCTCCCTCCGCGAAATGCCAAGCGAGCAGCTGCGGCTCCCTCGCCGCCGAGCCGACGGCGTCATTTTCGAGGATTTCAGCGAGACGCAGGTGGATCGCGCGTCGCCGTTCGCGCAGCAAGGACCCGTAGGCGATGTCCTGCATCAGCGCGTGCTTGAAGGTATAGAGAGATTCGGGGGGCTGTCCGCGCGCAATGATGAGGCCAGCCCGGACAAGCTCAACGACGGCATGCTCCAGCCGCTTGGCCGCCAGGCTTGTCAGCGAAAGCAGCGTTTCGAAAGAGAATTCCCGCCCGATAACGGAGCCGGTCTGGGCGACCTCTTTGCCTACGGTCAGCCGGTCCAGACGAGCCATGAGCGAGGCTTGCAGCGTCATCGGTACAATATCGGCCGACAGCAGCTCAATCGGCACGACACGGTTCGGGGCGCTGTGCAGCACGCCTCTATCGAGGACGGTTTTGGTCAGCTCCTCGATGAAAAGGGGTACGCCGTCGGCGCGTGCCATGATCCGGTCGACCACTTCCATCGGCAACTCCCGGTCGCCGGTCAACTCCTTGATCAGGGACGCTCCCTCCCGACGGTTCAACGCGTTCAGCAGCAGGACCGAGACGTGCGCGCGAGCGGCCCAGGCCGGCTGCAACTCGGGACGGGTGGTGATGACGAAGAGGACCGGGAATTGGTCTGCGGTCTCGACCGCGAGGTCCAGCAGATCGCAGGTCGTCGGGTCGGCCCAGTGGATGTCTTCGAATACGACAAGAATCGGGTTCTGCCGGGCCAGGGCGCGGAAGTGCTTGAGGAGCACCGCGAACGTTCTCTGCTTCCTGCTCTTGGGCAGCAGCGTCTCGGCAAGCTCGTCGGCCGCATCCGGGATCGACAGCAGGTCGGCAAGGAGGGCGACGTCTCTCTGCGCCAATGCATCGGGTATGAGCAAATCGCGCAACTTGTCCCGCTTCGCCGCGGGCGAGTCGCCGCGCTGGAAACCGGCAGTGCGTTCGAGTTGGCGGATGACCGGATGAAGCGGAGTGTCCTGATAATTTGACGAGCAGAGAAAGCGAAGCCTCGCGTGCGGCGCATTGACCAGCTCTTGCTCCAGTGCCGCGATCAGGCGAGATTTGCCCATCCCCGGCTCGCCGGAAACCAGCACGACGCGGCCGGTGCCGGTTTTGGCCTGCTCCCACCGGCGCAGCAGCAACTCCATCTCTTCCGCGCGACCAACCAGGGGCATCTGTTCAGGGCGTAGCGCCTCGAACCGGCTGTCGATGGTGCTCTCGGCGAGCACCGCCCAGGCGTGGACCGGCGCATCCATTCCCTTCAAGTTGGCTGGACCGAGTTCTCGGTACTCGAACAGGCCGCCGGTCAGGCGCCGAGTGGTTTCACCGATGACGACCATTCCCGGTTCAGCCAAAGTCTGCAGGCGCGCCGCGAGGTTGGGCGTCTCACCGACGACTGCCGGCTCCAGCGAGGAGCCGGAACCGATGAGATCGCCGACAACGACCACGCCGGTCGCGATGCCGATGCGAGTGCCGAGCGTGCCCGCAGGTCCGGCCACGGTGTTGAGATGGCTGACAGCCTTGACGATGGCCAAGCCTGCGCGTGCGGCCCGCTCCGCGTTGTCTTCGTGCGCTTGCGGGTAGCCGAAATAGATGAGCACCCCGTCGCCCACATAGTGAGCGACGAAACCGTCAAACCGAACAACCACGCTGGCGACGCAGTTGTGATAGGTCGACATCACCTCGCGCAGGTCTTCCGGATCGAGTCGCGCTCCGAGCGGCGTCGATCCGACGAGGTCGGCGAACATCACGGTCAACTGGCGGCGTTCGGGAAGCGGCGCGATTGCTGCGGGGGGCGGCTCCGGCAGGGCGGTCGACCCTGACGTCTGGGCGGCGCCGCAATCGCCGCAGAACCTCTTATCGGGAGGATTCTCGCTGCCGCAGGCGCGGCACCGCCAAGGCAGCGGCGATCCGCAGTCGCCGCAAAACTTCTTGCCGCTCGCGACATTTGCCCCGCAGCGCGGGCAGATCATGCGACCCCTCCTTCCGGACGGCCGGCGAGCCCCTGGCATGTTCGTCTTCGGGCTGCAGCAAGCAAAACACAGTCTTGTGCGCCAATGCAATGGCAAGCGCCGCTACGGGCCGTTAGGGCGACACTTAGACACTTATCGGCCATTGCACGGAGCTATAGCGCCGAGGCTTGCGGTTGCAAAAACTGCTTGCCGCCGCTCGCGGTTCAGATAAGCTGATTCGGCCGGTGTCTTGATGAAGGTGGGCTGCATTGAGCCCGGCGAGCAGCGACCAGGGGGATTCCATGGGCAGTAAAGTGAAGACGACACGCAAGGGCAAGCGCGCCAAGAAAACGGCGAAGGGCGGCCGCAAGACGGGCGCCAAGAAAAAGAGGAAGGCAAAGTCAAAGTGAGCAGCGGCTCCTGGCAATTCCGCGATGATAATGGCGGGACGGCCATCGACTGAGTGAAGGCTGCCGCACTTTCCTTCGAGAAGAAACCTGACGGGTTCAAGTAGGCAATCCGTGGCAATCCGTGATGGACGGCGGAACTCTCACCGCCAACGTGAAACGGACCTCGGTCCTGCGGCGGGTTCCGCCGTCGCGGATGCTTCATTATGCCCCAGCCTTCGCGCTGGAAGGTGACGTCTGCGCATTCGAGCTGGCATCGGACGCATCGCCGATTCTCGTAGAGGCGGTTTCCGGCCGTGCGATGACGTTGGCGCGGGGCGACGTTTTTCTCGGAGCACCCGGATATCGCGAGTCGACCCGCTGGGTGGTCGGCGGCATTCCTGACGGCGGGCTGGTTCCGGGCGACAATTACTGGGTGCTGGCCGATTCCGGGATCGTCGGCGATCTCGCCGGCGACTCGCCGCTCGAGAAGACCCATCTGGAGCAGGCAAAATACCTGGGAACCGTTCGCGACGACGACGGCCAGATTTTGAACATCCGTCAGTTCGCTGCCGCCGCCGATGCCGGCGCGGCCGACCATCGGGCGCCCGTATCCCTCATCGTCGGCACGTCGGCCGAGGTCGGCAAGACGACGGCCGGCACCGCCGTGCTGCGGTCGTTGCGGCAGAAAGGCCATGGCAACGTGATCGCACTGAAGGCGACCGGCACGGCGTCATTGACCGAGCTCGACACGTATCGCGATTACGGGGCCGCGCAAGTCTTCGATTGCGTCGACTTCGGCCTGCCGACGACCTATCCCTCCGATCGACGGGACATCGACCGCGTGTTCGAGAGGGCGCTCGATACCTGTCTTTCGATCCCCGCCGATGCCGTGCTGATCGAATGCGGCGGCGACATGCTCGGCGCCAACGTGCCGGTCTTTCTCAAACTCCTGAAGCGCAGACGCCCGCGGCCGAGGATTCTTCTAGCCGCCGCGGATGCGCTCGGCGCTCTCAGCGGCAAGGGAATGCTGAAAAAGATGGGACTGACAGTGAGCCTCCTGACCGGTCCCTGCACCGACACGCCGACGCTGCGGCAGCGGACGGAGGCGCTATGCGGGATTCCGGCCGTGAACCTGGCCGAAGATGGAAACGAGAGCTCGCTGCCCTGAGATGCCGCCGGCTAAGGCTTGCGAACGCGCGCGCTCACGGCCCAGAAATGACGAAGCTGCGTGACGCTTACGTTTTCACAAACATGCTGCAGGCTGTTCCGCAGTTCCTCCGCCGTCGGATAGTTCTTGACGATTTCAAATGTCGCTCCGCGTGCAAGCGTGCGCGTCGTGTACTGGTTACCCCATTCATCGTGCCTGCAGCCCGGACTGCTGAGACCTTCCACGTAAATCTGGTCGATCATGAGGAGCAGCGCCCCCGGTTGCAGTCGCGTAACGAAATGGGAAAGAAATTGCTGCTGCCGCTGTCTCTCGACGTGCGACCACCACAGATGCGCCATACCGGTGTCGAACGTGGCGGCGAACTCCGGCAGGGCATACGCGTCGGCGGCCAGCAACGTGACGCGCGGGCCGAGAGGCCGCTTCGCGGCGATTGCCAGCATCTCCGGGTTGATGTCGGTCGCGGTGATTGCCTTGGCGACGGAAGCTGCCGTTTCGGTCCAGTAGCCGGTCCCGGCTGCGACTTCGAGGATCGTTCGTCCTCCGACGTGCTCGACGAGCCACCCCTTGAGTCGGGCAAGGTCGTCGTGCCGTTCCGGAACTTCATAGAACTTGTCATATTCCGAGGCGCGCTCGCGGTAGTATTCCTCCATCTTCCTTCCCTGCATTATTCTTCCGGCCGGTCCTGCGACCCGCTCTTATGCCGATCGTGAGCCCGCGCGGCTCCTGGGCGAAGAGGTCACGAGCAGTCTGGCGGCCTCGTTGATAAGGTCGACGTTTCCGTGCAGGAGGTCGCTGCGTGTCATCTCGTGACAATGATCAGGTCTGACGCCGAAATCTTCGACTTCGTTACCAGCCTGTCGTCCGACCCGTATCGAGCGGCGGATCGCTACCCGCATTTCCAGGTCCTTGGGCAATTTTTTCTCGAATGGATGCGTCCGCTTGAAATAATCGCGAAGTTCCGAGTACGACCGCACGTTGGCGCCTCCACCGCCGGTCGATTCATCGGTGCCGAGAACCTTTCCGCCGTGATCCTGAAAACCGGCCACGAAATATTCGGTGGCGCTGTAGCAGGCCGCGTTGCTAATTACGATCACAGGCCCGTCATAGATGGGTCCAACGTCGTTGCAAGCCTTGGGGTCGGTGTAGGGAAAGCTTGCCGAGAACGTTGCGCCGGTTTGCATGGAGCGTTCAATGGATTCGATCCAAGAAGACAGTCCGTGCGGTCCTAGACCCGTGTCGGACTTCCGTAGCTGACAAAGCTTCAGCGTGAGCGGTGTGTTTATGAAGTACACCAGTTCCGGTGCGACATGCGGCTTGCCTGGGGCAATCAGCTGGATGAGCCGCTCGCCGGCCCTGGTTCGTCCTCCACCGTTGTCACGGACGTCGACGATCAACCCTTTCGTGTTGTTGAGACCATTGACGTAACGGATGAATTTTTGAACCAAATCGTCAGCGTCCGTGACGTCGAAGGTGAAGATCCGGATGTAGCCGAACAGGCCATAGGGCGTCGTGACCTTTTTGACCCGAAAAGGGTTGCGCTCGTCGACTTCCGGCTTGAACAGGATTCTGTTGAGTCGCCGAAGGTTTTCGACCTCGAGTGCCAGTCCACGCGGTCCCACTTTGCTCGGAGGCATGGTCGCGACGAACCAGTCGGCTCGAATCTCCCTGGTCTGGCCGGGGCTGCGATATGTGACCGTCACCCATTCCTCGTCCGGTGGAGGAGAGACAGCGAGGAAGCGATAGGTCAAGGACGCGAGGCCCAGCATTCGCCGCGCCGCAGGGTTGGCGCCGCCGCTTTGCGCGGCGGCCTGTTCGATCGCGCGTTCGATCGGGACACCGTTCCAATACAGCACCTCGACACCTTCGCGAAAACTTCGATGGCCCGGTTTGCTGAACCACTTCACTTTCTGCGAGACGATGTATTGGCGCACGCCGCGCGTAAAGCAGGACTCCACCTTGAAGGGAAGCCAAGCATGCGCGTCAGAAAAAGGGGCGGGCAGCACGTAGTTGGTATGCAAGTCGCGCACCGATGCGAAGATGTCGGTCATCTCCGCGTGGAATCGCGTGTCGCTCTTGTACTGCGGCAGCCGGTGCCGAAGCAGTTTCAGTCGGCGCACGGGGTCGACCGCGTACATCGCGCGCTTCAGTGGAAGGTGGACGTAAAAGCCTTCGAGAAGCATCATCGCCTGGTCGACGATCTGCTCGCGCTGGCGGGGAGTGAGCGCCGGTGCCCGCGCAAGAAACGCCGGCAAAGGCTCGGTTGCCTTGAGAAAGCCGCGGGCGTTCTTGTGGCTGGCCTTTATCTGATGACCTGAAATCAAACCCGCTGCCATTGGCGCCCTCCGCGACAAAAGACTATTCCATGAGCCGCGTCCCCTGCAAGAGGAACGGGTATCATCTGATCCGCCACGCAATGATTGTAGTTGGGGAGGCTCTACGGAGACGGGGCTGGCAGCGTAACGATAACAGGCCTTTTGGCGCGGCTCATGAGCGGTCTTCGATCGCGCGGCGCACGGCATCCTCGATGATGGCTTCCGACCTGTCATCCCAGCTTTTCATGCCGCATTGGTCGCACACGCCCACCGGCACCGTGGCGCGGCAATAGAGATAGCCCCTGTCGGTCCATTGATAGAAGCCTATTTCCTGGCTGCTTTTAATCACCTGCCCGCGCCGGCAAAAATCACAGATAGCCACATCATCGTTGTCCGCCATCCGTCGCCCCGATGATCCCGCTGACGTCCTGCACGCTGCGCCATTCCTCACCGGCTTTTTGGGAATTACGTCCCACACGATAGAGGCCGATTTCTTGGCTTTGCTTGGTGGGGAAGGCGGCCCGTCAAAGATCAAGGCTCTGCGCGTCATGGCCATTTTGTCCCGATCTTCCGCCCTATTCTCGGTAGGGCTCCCACTTTGCGCTCTTTCTTGCCGACCAGGTGTGAACTAGTTCACACCTGTTTCTTTTCAACGGGATGGAAATCCGTCGGAAGGGGGCTTCTTTTAGGTTGTCCCTGCGGTCACAGCCTTGGCGATCGACCAACGGACGGACCAAGCGCAATGCCGGCTGACGGTGCATCAGTAAGCGGATTTAGCGGTATTCGGCTGGATCGAGACAACCGCAACGCTGCGCGAGATCCCGACGGCGCCGGGCCGACCGAGCGGACTGGGTGATCGCCGGCGCCTGTCCGGACTTGCAATCCATCCGGCGCCCGGTCATAGCAACACGGTGTTATTGCACCATCGGTCGCTTTTTCGGCAGTAGAGAATGCCCATGCTTGCCCTGCGCATCGGCCTTGTAACAGCCGTCCTCGCTGCATCGGGCCTCGCCACGCCGACGCTCGCCAACAAGCACGGCAACTCGGTCCGTTTTGCCTACGACCAGGTGCCGGAGAACGTCGATCCCTACTTCAACAATGTGCGCATCGGACTGATCATCGGCCAGCAGGTTTGGGACACCCTGATCTACCGCGATCCAAAGACCGGACATTATGGCGGCCAGCTTGCGACCAACTGGAAATGGCTCGACGAGAAAACGCTCGAATTCGAGTTGCGCAAAGGCGTCACATTCCACAATGGTGCCGGGTTCGACGCCGACGACGTTGTGTACACTCTCAATTTCGTCTCCAAGCCGGAAAACAAGGTCGTCACCCAGCAGAACGTCAATTGGATCGACCATGCCGAGAAGGTCGACCAGTACAAGGTGCGGGTCGTCAGCAAATGGCCGTTCCCGGCCGCGATCGAGTACCTCGCCGGCCCCGTGGTCATCATGCCGCACGAATATTACGCAAGGGTCGGCCCCAAAGGCATGAACGAAAAACCGGTCGGCTCGGGCCCGTTCCGTGTGGTCGATCACGCCATCGGAAAATATATTCGACTCGAGCGCAATCCCGACTACTTCAAGGATAGTCCCAAGCAAGCGGCCAAGATCGACAAGCTCGAGATCCGCTTCATTCCCGACAAACAGACGCAGGTCGCCGAAATGCTCTCGGGCGGGCTCGACTTCATCATGAGTGTCGCGCCGGACCAGGCGGGGCAGCTGCGCGCGGTGCCCAACCTCAAGGTCACGTCGGGCGAGACCATGCGCTACGTGTTCCTCCAAATGAACACCATGGACAACACCTCGGCTCCGCCGTTGAAGGACATCCGCGTGCGCCAAGCGATCAATCATGCGATCGACCGCGGGACCATGGTGAAACAGATCGTCGGCGAGGGCGCGCGCGTCATCGACAGCGTTTGCTTCCCCGAGCAATTCGGTTGCAGCCATGAAGGCGCGGCGCACTACGGCTACGATCCCGCCAAGGCGAAGCAGCTGCTTGCCGCGGCCGGCTTGCCCAACGGCTTCGAAATCGATTTCTACGCCTACCGCGAGCGCGATCAGACCGAAGCAATGATCAGCTATCTGCGCGCCGTCGGCATCAGGGCCAATCTGCGCTTCGCGCAATATGCGGCGATGCGCGAGGCCATGCGCGCCGGCAAGGCGCCCTTGATTCACCAGACCTGGGGCTCGTTCTCGGTGAACGACGTCTCCGCCGCGGTATCGGTGTTCCACAAAGGCACGGCGGACGACATCAACCGCGACCCGGCCGTCAAGGCGCTGCTCGAGCGCGGCGATTCATCCGTCGATGCCGCCGTGCGCAAGGAGGCCTATGCGAAGGCGTTGGCGCTGATCGCCGAGCGCGCCTACGCGGTGCCGCTCTACACGCTGCCGACTTATTACGTCGCCGCCAAGGAGCTGGTTTTTACGCCCTATTCCGATGAGATCCCGCGGTTCTGGGAAATGAGCTACCAGTGAGGCCCCAACTCCAATACCGACCCGGCAGGCCGGCCGGCGCAACGGGCCGGCCGACGCGGTAGAGCCGACCTAGCTCCTCGCCTGCCTCGGAGGTAGTCTTCCCGAGCGCGGAGGTCGGAATGCTCGCGTATGCGCTCAAACGTCTCGGCCTTGCGGTCCTGGTCGCGATCGCGGTATCCGCGCTCGCATTCCTGCTGCTGCGCGCCTCGGGCGACATTGCGGTGGCGCTGGCGGGCGAAGGCGCGCGCGTCGAAGACATCGAGAACATCCGCCGCGTTTATGGCCTCGACCGCCCGTTGGTCGCGCAATATCTCGAATGGCTGGCGCACATGGTACGGGGCGACTTCGGCGAGTCGCTCTATTTCAAGACCGACGTGCTCAACCTGGTGCGGGACAAGCTGCCGACCACGGGATATCTGGCGTTTTTCTCGATGCTGTTCGCGCTGGGCATTTCGATTCCGCTCGGCGTCGTGGCCGCGCTCTATCCGAACAGCGCGATCGATCGGCTATGCCTTGCGCTCGCCGTTGTCGGCCAGGCGCTGCCGACATTCTTCCTTGCGCTGATCCTGATCTTGGTGTTTGCGGTGACGCTCCGTCTGCTGCCGGTCTCGGGCAGCGAGACGTGGAGCAATTTCGTGCTGCCCAGCGTGGCGCTCGGCTATTACGTGGCGCCCGCCTTCATGCGCTTGGTGCGCGCCGGCATGATCGACGTGCTGGCGTCCGACTACATCCGCACCGCGCGCGCGATGGGCCTGTCCGGCACCAGCATCGTGCTCAAGCACGCGCTGCGCAATGCCCTCGTCCCGGTCGTGGCGCTCGCGGCCGTGCAGCTCGGCTTCCTGCTGGGCGGCTCGGTGGTCATCGAGACCGTTTTCGCTCTCGATGGCCTCGGCTACCTGGCCTACCAGTCGATCGCTCACATGGATCTGCCGGTAACGCAGGCGATCGTGACGCTGCTGGCCTTCGCCTACGTGGGGCTGACGCTCGCTGCCGATCTTGTCAACGGCTGGCTCGATCCGCGCATCAGGATGGGTTGAACGATGACCGAGGTCTCGATCTCCGTACCCGAGCTCGCCGGCCCTTCGCGCGGGATGCTGCTGCGACGCCGGACGCTCGGCCATACGGGCTTGATGCTCGGCGCCAGCCTGCTCGTCCTGATCACCGTGATTGCGGTGCTCGCCCCGTTCGTCGCGCCGTACGATCCCTATGTCCAGGACCTTCTCAATCGCCTCGTTCCGCCGGTCTGGTACGAGAAGGGAAGCTGGGCGCACGTCCTCGGCACCGACAATCTCGGCCGCGACTATCTCTCTCGCGCCGTCTATGGCGGGCGCATCTCGCTCTTGATCGGACTTTCGGTCATGGTGATCTCGGGCGCGATCGGCACCGGGCTGGGGCTCATCGCCGGCTATTGCGGCGGCCGTGTCGACGGCGTGGTCACGTTCATCGTCACCGTGCGGCTGGCATTGCCGGTCATCCTCGTGGCGCTCGCGGTCGTCGCCACCGTCGGCGGTTCGCTGCCGGTGATCATACTCGTGCTCGGGCTGCTCAAATGGGACCGCTTCGCCGTCGTCATGCGCGCAGCGACACAGCAGGTTCGCGCGCTGGAATATGTCGCCGCCGCCGAGTGCATGGGGGCCTCCACCACGCGGATCATCCTCGGCGAAGTGCTGCCCAACGTGATGCCGCAACTCGTCGTCATCGCGACCATCGAGGCCGCAAGTGCGATCCTGCTCGAAGCGGCGCTTTCTTTCCTCGGTCTCGGCGTGCAGCCGCCGCTGCCGTCCTGGGGACTGATGATCGCCGAGGCCAAGATCTACATGTTCTTCTCGTTCTGGCTGATCGCCATTCCCGGAACGGCGCTCGCGATCCTGGTGCTCTCCATCAATCTGGTCGGCGACGGTATCCGGGACGTGACCGCTCCGGGCGGGAGGGCCTGACGTGGGCGCTCTCCTCAGCGTAGAGGGCTTGGTGGTCGATATCGCGACGCCGCGCGGTACGCTCCACGCGGTACGCGATGTCTCGTTTCGCGTCGACCGCGGCGAGACGCTGTGCCTCGTCGGCGAGTCGGGCTGCGGTAAGTCGATGACTGCGTTCGCGCTCATGGGCCTGTTGCCGCGCACGGCGACGCGCAGCGCGCGGCGGCTCCTCTTCGAGGACGAGGATCTCACCCTCGCGTCGGCCGAGCGGCTGTCGCACCTGCGCGGCGATCGAATGGCGATGATCTTCCAGGAACCGATGACGGCACTCAATCCGGCCTACACGGTCGGCGAGCAGCTCTCCGAGGTGCATCGCCGTCACAAGGGCTCGACGCGCCGGGCCGCCCGCGACCGCGCGGTCGAGCTCCTGGGCAAGATCGGCATCACCGCTGCCGCCGAGCGTCTCGGCCAATATCCGCACCAGCTCTCGGGCGGCCTGCGACAGCGGGTGATGATCGCCATGGCGCTGATGTGTGGTCCGGCGCTGTTGATCGCCGACGAGCCAACCACCGCGCTCGACGTAACGATACAGGCGCAGATCCTGCGCCTGCTCATGGATCTGCAGCGCGATCTCGGCATCGCCATCCTGCTCATCACCCATGATCTGGGCGTCGTCGCCCGCGTCGCCAATCGCGTCGCGGTCATGTATGCCGGCGAGATCGTCGAAGCGGCGTCCGCGGCCAGCTTGTTTGCCGCGCCGCGCCACCCTTATACGCGTGGCCTCATGGCCTCGATCCCGGTGCCGGGCAGGACGCCGCCCGGCGCGCGGCTTGGCGCCATTCCGGGTGTCGTGCCGTCGCTCGTCGGCGACATGCGCGGCTGCGCGTTCCGCGAGCGGTGCGCCCATGCGCAGGCCCTCTGCGGCGAGCCGATTGCGCTGCGCGCCGAAACGGATCACCAATGGCGCTGCGTGCTTACGCCGCTTCCCGCGGAGGCGGCATGACCGCGCTGGTCGAAGCGCGCGGCGTGTCCCGCTCGTTTGCGGTCGGACGCGGGCTGTTTGCCGGCAAGCGCCTGCTGCGGGCCGTCGTCGATGTCGATCTCGCGATCGGCAAGGGCGACGTGCTCGGGCTGGTGGGCGAGTCCGGTTCCGGTAAATCGACGCTCGGCCGCATGCTGCTTGGCCTGATCCCGCCGGACAGCGGCACGATCCGGATTGCCGGCGTCGACGTAGCGAGGATCGACCGAACGGCTTTGGCGCGGCACATCCAGCCGGTGTTCCAGGATCCCTATTCCTCGCTCAATCCGCGCAAGACGATCGCGTCGATCGTTGCATTGCCGCTAGCGGTGCTCAAGATCGGCACGGCGCGCGAGCGGCGCGAACGCGCGATCGGCATGCTGGCGCGGGTCGGGATTCCTGCGCGCTACGCGGACGTTTATCCGAGCGAGCTGTCCGGCGGCCAGCGCCAGCGAATCGCCATCGCCCGCGCTCTCGTGGTCGAGCCCAAGATCGTGCTGCTCGACGAACCGACCTCCGCGCTCGATGTGTCGGTGCAATCGCAAATCCTCAATCTTCTCGTCGACCTCCGGCGCGATCTCGGCCTCACCTACATGTTCATCAGCCACAATCTCGCGGTGATCGAGCACATCGCGACCCGGGTCGCGGTGATGTATCTCGGCCGCGTCGTCGAGACCGCCGATCGCGATGCCATTTTCCGCGCCCCGCGCCATCCTTACACGCGCGCTCTGCTCGCGTCCGTGCTCACGCCGGATCCCGGCCTCGGCGTGCCGGATCCCGGGCTCGGGCTTGCCTTTCCCGATGCCCTCAGCCCGCCGCCCGGCTGCGCGTTCCATCCGCGGTGCCCGGAAGCCGGCCCGCGCTGCCGCAGCGAGGCGCCGCGCGACGTTCGCGACGGCGGGGGGCTCGTCGCTTGCCATTTGTTCGACGGCGGCACCATGATAGCCGCATGAGTCGCAACGCCGCCATCGCCCGCGCTGCCGATTATTTCGACACAGGCGGCTTCAAAGCCGATCTTGCGCGCCGGGTCGCGATCCCGACCGAGAGCCAGAACGCCGAACGCGCCGGCGAGCTTGCGCACTACATCGACAGCGAGATGAAGCCCGCGCTCGAGACGCTCGGCTTCCGCTGCCGGGTGATGCAACAGCCGTCTTGGCGCGGGCCTTTCCTGCTCGGCGAGCGCCTGGAGGGCGATGGATTGCCGACGATATTCAGCTACGGGCACGGCGACGTCATCCGTGGTCTCGAAACGGGCTGGAACCAGGGACTCTCGCCTTGGCGGCTCGTCGAGACGGACGGCCGCTACTACGGACGAGGAGTCGCCGACAACAAGGGCCAGCACAGCATCAATCTGGCGGCGCTCGCCGCCGTGCTCGCGACGCGCGGCCGTCTCGGGTTCAATATCAAATGGCTGATCGAAATGGGCGAGGAGATGGGCTCGCCGCGTCTGCGCGAGCTGTGTGCGGAACATCGCGACTCGTTGGCGGCGGACGTGCTCATCGCTTCCGACGGGCCGCGACTTTCAGCCGAGCGGCCAACCATCTTCCTCGGCACCCGTGGCGGCTATCCCATCGACCTGTGGATCGACGCGCGCGACGGCGGTCACCACTCGGGCAACTGGGGCGGACTGTTGTCCAGCCCGTCAATCGAGCTCGTGCACGCGCTGTCGTCAATTGTCGGTCCGACCGGGCAAGTGCGCATTCCTGAGTGGGTGCCCGATGGCATTCCGGTCTCAGTACGCCGCGCGCTCGCCGATTGCGAGGTAAGGTCGGGGCCCGGCGATCCCGTCATCGATCCCAACTGGGGAGAGCCGGGCCTGACGCTGGCCGAGAAGGTTTTTGCCTGGTGCTGCTTCGAGATATTGGCGATGACGGCCGGAAATCCGGAAAACCCCGTCAACGCGGTGCCGCCGCGCGCATGGGCGCGCGGGCAGCTTCGGTTCGTCGTCGGGGTCGACCCGGATGACGTGCTGCCCGCACTGCGGCGCCATCTCGATCGCCACGGCTTCCCGATGGTAAAGATCGCCAAAGGCCGCGATGAGATCTTCAACGCGACCCGTCTCGATCCCGATCATCCGTGGGTGCAGTGGACCGCCGGTTCGCTCGCGAAGACGACAGGCATGCGTCCCGCGATACTCCCCAATTCGGGCGGCTCGCTGCCCAACGACATCTTCTCTGAAGAGCTCGGGCTGCCGACGATCTGGGTGCCGCATTCCTATCTCGGCTGCTCCCAGCATGCACCGAACGAGCACCTGCTGCTGGAGATTGCGCGCGAAGGCTTGCAGCTCATGGCGGGACTTTATTGGGACCTGGGCGAGCCGGGAACTCCGGCTTGAGGATTTCGCTGCGACCCAACCCGCAGGCTGACGGGATCCGCCAGGCGGCCCATTACCCCGCCTCGGCCATCTGCCCGCCAGCAAGGCCGAAGCTTTCAGCCAAATCGCGTGCCATCTCGTCCGCGAGGGTCGCGCCGGCCTCGGTCAGATAGAAATGTCCTCCCGCGAAAAGCCGGAGGCGAAACGCCGCGCCGGTGAAGCCTCGCCACGCTTTCAGCGAATGCACGTCGATTGCATCTTCGGCGCCGCCGAAGACTGTGATCGGACAGGCGACACGCTCGCCTGCGACGGAGCAGGTTTCGGCCAGCGCGAGATCGGCCCGCATGGTCGGCAAAAGCGCCGCGATCAGCTCTTCGCGTGCCATGACGGCGTCAGGGGTGCAGCGCCGCAGAGCGGTTCGCAACGCAGCGTCAGACAGCGAACCGACAGGCGGATCGCTGCGAGCGGCGTCGGGAGCCGCGCGCGCCGACACGAACAGGTGCACAGCCCGTCGGCCCTCCGCCGAGCGGAGCTTTCGGGCGGCCTGGTAGGCTATGCATGCGGCTGTGCTGTGTCCGAAAAAGGCGAACGGCACGGTCATGAGCGGCCGGATCGTGCGCGACAAGGTGTCGAGAAGCCGGTCGATGTCGGTGACCGGCGGTTCGCCGATACGCGCCGCGCGGCCCGGCAGCTCGATCGGACAAAAGTCGATGTCGGCGGGCATGACATGCCGCAATGGCCGGTAGAACGTGGCGTTGCCTGCGGCGTGCGGAAAACAGAACACGCGGCAGCCGACAGCCTCGGCGCTGCGGTAGGGAACCCACCGATCAAGATTCAACCTGTTCCCCCAGACACACGGTTGCATGCCGTCACATGCTGCCGCTGAGCCGGTCCAATCGGGGCCTCGGCAGTCCCTTGGCGATATCGCCTGTCCTGGCGCCACCCATCGTGGAAAGGCGATACTGCATCGGAGAATTGATGGTGAGGTGTGAACTACTTCACACCTGCCCTGGCCGGATGGTGGTTGGCTAGTGCTCCGATTCCGAAGTTCGCATCACTTCGCGGCAAGCTCTTCCTGCGAACTTCGGAATCAAAGGAGCACTAGCAAGTATATGTTTCTAGTGCGGTTTTGGATTTGAAGTTCCTATACGGACCTTGCCGCACGATCTGATAGGAACTTCAAATCCACCGCACTAGTGCCCCGTTTCCGAAGTT
>WNGA01003951.1_pt1 | contig 22001 bp, 27 predicted proteins | sample 5400061 | NCBI WGS metagenome assembly WNGA01 (sample SAMN13153366, study PRJNA577476) | soil metagenome | isolation source: 100 cm soil or saprolite under grassland replicate 2 | place: USA:California | collected 2016-06-15
ACCTCAGTAAACTTCTCGCTGCCAAATTGAACCATAGTATGTTGTAGTAGACCAAAACAAATCCTATGGCGATTCAGAAAGTTAGAAAACATGCAAAAGTGACGGAAACATTCTTACCTCAAACCCAGCGGTCTAGCGCCCAACGTCACTAAATTTCCCGCTGCCAAATCAAACCATAGCGCATTGTAATGGACCAAAAACGGATCCTATGGCAATTAACAAGTCAGAAAACATGCAAAAGCCATGGAGAAAAGGTGTGTTCTTACCTCACGCATAGCACCCAACCACGCCGAATTCCCGCCGCCAAAACGAACAATAGTAAACCAAAACAGATCCTATGGCGATTCAGAGAGTCAGAAAACATTCAAAAATGTCCAAGAGGTGGTACATTCTTACCTCACACCCAGCAATCTAGCCCCTAACATCACTACCACCACCAAATCAGATTGGAGTAGACCAAAAACAAATCCTATGGCAATTCGGCGAGTTAGAAACATCCAAAACTGATGGAGAAAGGGTACATTCTTACCTCGCACCCAGCGACCTAGTGCAAAACCGAGGCAAAGTTCCCGCCGCCAAATTGAATAAAAGTACATTGTAGGACATCTATCGTGATTTAGAAAGTCACTGAGAAAATGTTCAAAAGTGACGGAGAAGGGTGGATTCTTACCTCACACCCAGTAATTCACCCACTGCCAAATCGAACCATAGTAAATTTGTCAGTTTTCATTTTGAGCAGGATGTTGTCACGTCGGCTTGCACGTCGGCAGCCATGGTAACGGTGTGCTTCTGAGTTAACACAAATTAAATTTCCATCATTCGTGAATGTTGTGAACAATGCAAAGATGCCTCTGCTAAACACAAGGAATATTTTGCATTGGATGGTCCATCGTATGTCGAGGGTGACACTTTCATCCGGACTCAGCCAGGAGAGGTTGACGCGCCTGGGGACCAGCGGAAGAAGCCGTAGAAAACTGCCTTCGGGAAGGAAGTATGTTAAAAGAGTGCATGTGGGCATGGTGAGGGGGAGGCGGGTGGGGGAGAAGATTTGTGCTGGGTTGGCTGGGTCACAACCTGAAGAGGAGGGACGATGGGTGTAGAAGTGGAATCGCCCATGTGGATGTCGAGATCCTCAACAAACGGTGATTGAACTTTGCTTGCTACAACTTCATCATCGACTGAACCCCGCTCCTTCCTTGCACTGCTAGCATCTTCCTCCTCTTCGATTCCCATGAAATATGCTATTCTCCTCTTCTTCGTCCTGCGTCAGAACCTGGGGGGCTTATTCACTGCCTGGACTTCATCCACTGGCTTTTCAATCGCGCCTTCCTCAGGTTCCCTGTCGAATCCAACCATTAGATCCTCTTCGCATACGCCTTGGGCCATCAATAAGTCCCTCGGGCGAATCGACAGCAACTTGTCTTGGACCTCAAGTTCAGTCTTGAGTTCTGCCTTGGCCTTCTCCTTCTGCTTGGGCTTCGAGTCCGAAGCACTAGGAATAGGAGAAAGCGGGCGGAGGATAGGCGGGGGTGTAGACCTTGGTGATTGAGACGGCGAATGGTACGGCGGCCTTGGGGTAATATAGTCTACTGCAACATCAGGCTCTAGTGCATCGAGATCGTCTTCGACAAGAGGAAAGGCTCCAAAACTATGGTTGTGATACTTAAGTTTTCCCATCACCTTGGCCTACAGCCGATGCAATCGACCTCTCGAATTGGTATTTGTCCTCTAGGATAACAGCATCCACATGAAGGTTGGGCGAAGTAGGAGGCGAGGACTGAGGACCGAGGGGCCTCCTTTTCGTCCTGAGGTAAGGGTTCTTGCTTTGCCTCGCATGTAGAGTCTTTTCGTCGCCTCATTTCCAAACCATAAACAATAGTACGGTATAGATAGAGAAGGACTCGGAGTTCCGAAGGAGTCCTCTTGTAGGATGAAGGACCGGCGAAAGACGACAATGGCGTAGATGCGGAAGTTTGAGGGCTGGGAATCGAGGCCTTGTGTGTCCTCGGTGAAGGCAGCATTGTGGCGGTCACTGGTGGTTGTTCCTCCTTGCCTTGAATGTCCACAAGAAGTTGCTCTTCAGCGTCCTTCTTGTCCTTGGTATTCATAGGAGAATATGGAGGTGGCAAGGTCGAGTAGGCAGGAGGGGCACTCTGATCTGGACTTGTGGGGGCCTTCCAATGTTGGCCACGATTAGCTTGATCATGTGGCTCGGGTGAAGGAGAGTCGGGTCTTGGTGGCATCGCCGGCTTCGACAACGAGGCAGTCGGCGACGTTGGGATCTCGAGAGCGACGATGGTGCATGGGTGGGGCTATGACCCTACTCCTAGGATCGGACGCTGGGAGAGTGGAGAGATTTTCTCCATGAGTTCGTCTAGTTTCCGTCTCCAAAGGGGGGCGAAACATCAAATGAACTTGGAGGCGAGCCCATCAGAGTCATACGAGAAAGGGCGTGAGATTTTGGAGGGATTGGAAGCGGCCGCGACGAAACCGCAAGAAGCAGAGACGGCTCAGGCGACAACATTGGGGATTGTTAATCCTACGTGTCAAAATTGAGGCAAATGAGGAAGCTGGTGGCCGATCCCAAACCTACAGCGTCGAAATCGAGGAGAATCAGAAGGCAGAGGGCAACCCTCTACTGTTGGCGCTGAAGCGAGAGGGAAAGAAGGGGTTGCCCTCCCGCCAATGTCGAAATTGGAGCAAACGAGGGAATGACCGAATGCCAGCGTAGAAAATGAGGATGCTGGTGTGGGATCCCAACCCTACAGCGTCGAAATCGAGGAGAATGGGAAGATAGGCTGATGGCGCCGAAACGAGAGGGAAAAAAGAGGCAGTAGGGGATTTCTCTCCTGCCGGTGTCGAAAACGAGGTCGACAAGCGAAGGTAGGCTGTCGGCGCCGAAACGAGAGGGAAAGAAGAGGCGGTGGGGGATTTCTCTTCTATCGGCGTCAAAAATGAGGTCGACAAGCAAAGGTAGGCTTACGAGAGGGAAAGAAGAGGCGGTGGGGGATTTCTCTCCTGCCGGCGTCGAAAACGAGGTTGACAAGCAAAGGTAGGTTGTCGGCGCCGAAACGAGTGGGAAAGAAGAGGCAATAGGGCATTTCTCTCCTGCCGGCGTCGAAAATGAGGTCGACAAGGGAATGCCTTCATGCCGGCGTCAAAATGAAGGGTGATTCCCTTCTGCCAAGGAGAACGAGGGCATCCCTCCACCCTATGGCGTCAAATGAGAGGGAAAGAAGAGGGAGGCGACTGCCCTCCTGCTGCCGGTTTCGAGATAATAAGGGAATATCCACTTGCCAGCATCGAAACGGAGGAGAACGATGCCCAACCCTTCTGGCAAGAGAACGAGAAGGCGGCTCTACTTCTGGCATCGAAACGAGGAGGGGAGAAGAGGCGGGAGGGGGCTACTCTCCTGCCAGTGTCGAAACTGAGGAGAACGAGAAAGCGGGAATGGGATCCCCTCGGGCCAGAGTCGAAAATGAGGGGATGGCCTCCTGCCGAATTGATTTGTCAGTTATATGAAATGAAAAAGAAACAACGGCACACCTCTGCATGTCTGTCCTGCCCTGCCTCCACGACCCTCTGATACTGCTCATGACCAGTTTGACTGGTCCTAACCCTACGCACTGACCAGAAAAGAGTCGAAACAAGCCTTCGCGCCCGTTTCGAGGGTGGCAGTCGGTGCAGAGAGGAGGTGTCACACCTTGTAACACCTCTTCGGGTACCTACCGGCAAGTAAACAGTGAATTGTGAGAGGACAAACGGATGGTTTTACTGGGTGCAAGCTACAAAAGAAGCGGCCCAATTTGGGCTTCAGTTAGATCTTAAAACCGTAAAATGGCTAGCTTACCTAGCTTCCAGAATTGCAAGCTGTAGCGTGCCTTTGGTGAATCGTGAATTGTGAAACATCATCTAGCCGTACAGCGTTCATGCGGTTTGAACTGCAAGAGAGCTCGTAAATTAACCTGAAATCACACCAAAACCTAGGGGGGCCGACTGTGTGTGACAAGCTTAGATGGGGATTTGCGAACTGGTATGGTAGTAAAAAGCCGGTGGTGTAAATGGGAGCATGGATGTGACAGCAATACATGGAGATTATAATGTACAGAAGCAAAGGGGAGGTTAGGAAGTCGGGGTCTGGGCTATAGATACAAGTCCTTTGATGGCGGCGTCTGGTCTATGCCAGTCGGAGTGCAAATTATGGTGTTCCTATATCTTCGTCATTCCCCAGTCTTGCACGTTTTGTGCTGCTGGTAGCCACTGATCCAATGCCGATGCCTCTTGCCTCCAAAACTTCCTGAGCCACCTTAGCCGCTCCATTGGTGGATTTTTTGGTCTTGGTCCGGGTTCTGCGAACGGTTCCAAAGGCATGAGCCTTGATCACCGCAACTGTGCATGACAATTGAGAGGATGCAGGGGAAGGGGATCGGTGATATGGATGCAAGGCGTCCCGTTGGTGCCGTCGCCCCTGAAGTCGTAGGGCTTCATTAAGCACTGGTTCCGAATTGTGATGTTCGCCAATGGGCAGGTCAGATCTGCGCGTGAGCCGATACCCACCCAGATCGTTAGGCTGGCCAGTTAGAGAGATGTTGGCTAATCCTCCATGAAGTTGAATGTTTGGCAACTGAGGAAGGGATGGATTTCGGTCATCAAAATCAGCACGTTCATGTGAAGTAGATGGATTCTGAAATGAAATGGGATACAATGTCAGGGGAAGTGACGTTGCTGAGCTTGTTGATGTCGTCGGCGACGTTAAATGACTGTTTGGGATGACGTCTGCGACGTTTGAATATCAGGTCCCATTGGGGAAGACATCCGGTGCATGATTGAGGGTATTGTCCAATTCTCCTTTATGTTCATCATGGTAAGGACCAGAAAATGAACCGAGGGCTGCTGACGAAGGCAAGGAATGTGGCTCCATACATGGAGATTGGGATTGGCTTACTCGCTTGCCGCTGTTCAAGCCCGGCAATCTGGACATGGGTAACCGCGCGTTGTGTGAAGAGTCGCTGGTTGCATATGGATAAGCTGTGTATTTTCCGCCACGAACAGGCAACGATTCAGAAAATCCATCAGAGTCGTCCTGGTTTGGGAATGCTACAAGGGTTGGCCGGTTGATAAAGTTACCAGGATCATTGTATGCCGGACAAGCGGATGGATAGGAAAAACTCTCTGTGTAGGGCTCTTGTTGTGGGAGGAGACCTGTTGTAGTGTGTCCCAAATACAGAGAAGTTGGCGGCAATACATTATCGGGGACCTGTGATGGTTTTCTTGATTGAACAAAGGACCTCTCGCGCTCTCTATTCTTGTAACGTAGACAGGCTACTTCTTGTCGGAGTTCCATGTTCTCGCGGCGTATATCTCTGGATGCCTCTTGGAGTTGTAGGACAATAGACTCCAAGCTCGTTACTGGAAAGGTGTCAATGCGAGGTGGTAAAGCGAGAACGTGGAATACCTGTTTCCTCGAGGGTTGAGATGTAGTTCTGTCGTCTGGCCCTGAAAGCAGCTTGGGAATTTGCATTCTTTTTCTTACAAAGCAGATTAGGATTCCCAAGCTCTTGTGGAGCTTTTGACGACCCGGTAGATGCAGGTGGAGAGGCTGAGGTAGATTTGGGCATGGGAGGCAAAAGATGAAAAGGGTTAGAAAAAGAATCGGAATCAGCCCGGGGGGAGACACGAGGACAGGGCCATCCGCGTTGCTCTGGTTAGGCAATGTTATCGTTTGGGTGCGGCGCTCACACTCAGCAAGGCTGAAGACAAAGGTCATGGTCACACGTCACATTCCTCTCTTCCTCTGCCCGCCGTTCCCCTCTTTCTTATGCTCTGTTGATGAACCTGTCGTGCTTTTCTTGTCGACCCTGGTCCCGGTCACTCTGCAAACATTACCAAGAGGTCTTTCAGAACAAACATGCCCACCAAAAGGTTGTCATTCCTGTGGTAGCATGAAGCAGCTCATATTTATGACCTGAAGCATCGGAACCATCCCATCACACTTCGGCAACTCTACAACACATTCGCAAGGTTCGAGATCAGGTGTATCTGTTTTTTTGACAGTAGGAGACTTGTTACTGGAGGTGAGGACATTGTCAATATAAGCGCATCGATCTTCTTCCTCCGAATAGAGAACTGACAGATATACCTCGTAGTTGGCGTAATCCCTCCCACTTTCACACAGGCTTGTTAACTGGTGCCCCGACCAGGAACAAGACAGTGACAATATGCTGGCCAAGCGACATCAACAACGATGTGGTCTTCTCGCTTGTTTGAACATGCCAGCTGCATCAGCTACCACAACACCCCCATCTCACAGCCACAGCACGAATATTGACAGGCTGGTCCTTCAACCTCGACTAATTCCAAGTCAAGTCTATCTTTCAACCGTTCTCTCGAGGTATCATCGGAGAACTTGGTTTCTCAACGACAACAAAGCAAACTCGCGCCCAAATCCGAGGCATCCGATCAACTGCACAAGAAACTTGTCCCAAAGAAATCAAAGCTCATTATCGTCGGGATCAGGAGGGCTCAAATAGACTGGTGACCGGCCCCTCTATGAGGTGACGTGCGTTGCAGCCCTCGAAGCGAGAACAGAGGTTCGTCCATCGTTGCTTTGCAACAAACCTCTGCGCAGTGTTCTCTGGCTGGTCACGAGTCTAGGGCTCAAAGTGTAATTATAATATGGCTGCGATTCAGTCTTTCTTTACGAGTGCTGTAAATTATCTGAATGTCCAAGCAGAAAAAAAGGAATGAAACACCCTATTTGTTGTATGTGACTTACGGCCGGATTGAACTACAAATGAAAAGGTATAGGAAGTGATAATTTGAATAGGTCCAGAAGCTATCGAGTTCTCAAATAGAAATGACTGAAGTCAACCCTTTATCCCTACTACTCACTCCGCAAATCTCGCCATTCAGCTTCCTCCAAAACTGGACAATTCCCGATTTCACCACGTCCCAAATAGACAAGTCATATCTCGACAACGTAATGGTAACCCGCTTTCCTTGACTGGCGTCTATTGCTACTTCTATTACTTCTCGGGTTCGCTAACGAACCCGAACGTAAATAGTAACAGATTTTTGTGGTTGACTCGAGCTCACATAGGTCGTATGTACTTGAAGTAAAGGTATGACGACAAGAGTTCCATGATTAGTCCGATAATCCTCAAAGGACAATCTCCGAAATTACAATAGAGTAGGGGGAACGAGTGATCAAAGGAGGGTCTGCTCTTCGGCCAACAAGAGCACTGCAGGACGCTGGAGGCGCGGTGCAGGGATCAACTCAAGAGTAGAGATACGTACAAGTTGGAATGGGAACATGCTTGCTAGCGGTGTCTGACGGATTAGCCCAGCCGTTACCTGTGTTGATGAATGACTTGACGGTGAACGCAGGAGCAGGCAATGTCGGGATGGCGCCAGTGGGTGTTTAGACAGACTGAACTGGCCTGACTAATGGTCATAGGTGGCCATGAGTAGCTGGATGAGACAGAGGGTGGTATATCAATACCAGTGCCACCAGTTAGCCACGACCTGAGCGGTGGGGTCCATGAGTTGGAATTGCCACAAACGCCGACGGCATCACGAGGTTTCGTCGGCATCCATCCATTCTGTAGGCCAAGTTGATATGACCATGCAGGGGCTTCGACTTTACCAGATGTGCTGGAATTGCCGATCTTCCATGTCCAGAAGAAGTAATTCTGTAGGGCACGGTTCAATAACTAAAGGAGCACGAAACAGATCCTAGAACATACCTGCAGTGCATCCATGCTGGACAGAGCCAGCTGACGGATGTTGGATTTCATCGTCGCGTCATAACTCTCGTAGTCGTTCCATGGCGTGCAGCTCCCCACACGAGCCCCGCCTCCATATGTTCTGTCGTACCGTGAGCCAGAGCCAATGCCGTTCAAGTACAAAGCACCACCATTGACGGCATTGCTGAATTCTCCAGCGGTCGTTAGGCCGAAGGCACCCATCGTAGCGTTGACTTCGCCAGCCCACGTGCAAGGGGTATTAGCAAATGTCGACATGGATGAATCGGATGGGGTCCCAAATGCCATGTAAGGGTGTGTATCGAGTGCGATACGATCAGCATCAGGGAATGTATCCACTCTGAGCAGGAGAGGAAACCATCGTGGATCGAGATAAAAGGACCATTCCCGACACCTGTCCCTCCTGCATTGCGGACGGGGTATTTTTGTAGTGCTCAGAAGGTTGATTCAAAAGGTGTTTGAGATCTAGTCGTGGTGAGTCACCAGTAGTTGTTTGTTGTCTTGAACAATGCTAAAAAACGGAATATCAGCCTGGAGGAATTAAGAAACGGGAAAGGGGAATCATACCTCCAAGAACAACCTAAACGCATTATTCGACTCGAGTTCCTCCTTCAACCTCTTCTGCGACACCGGAAGATGTCCAATATAGGTCGGATACGCATATCTGAATTCTGATGCAGCCTCCAGGAACAAATCGCCGACACGTTGAATCACGGGGCCCTCTTCACGTTGATGGACATACAAAACTTCGCAAGATGTTCCCAAAGATGTTGTCAATAAGGTCGTCGAGCTGGTATGATCGGAGGGTCTGACATGTGGGGAGGCTTGATGAAGAGGAATTCAATGAGGTCTAAATCTTGTTCTTCTCTTGAGATCAGTTTGTGGATGATTCTAACGAGGATGTGAGGATTGAGGGATGAGGACAATATGAAAATATGTGTACGTTTGTCTGTTGATGTCTGCCGGTGTTAAGGTAGACAAAACGACTGGATCTATCGAGTGTGACCATTCCTCCGCTCTTGGCGACGATGGTGCATCTGTCGGGGGTGGCAGAACATGCAGAATTTGGTTTCCCTAAAATGAAAAAAAGTCCTTCAGTGCCTGCATTATCGTCTGTAGACAAGAGAACATACCTTTCGTGGACACGTGTACGAATAACAGACAATACCCTCCCCACAGCTGGCAGAATAACATCTCGTTAACATGGTCATAATACCAGTAGGCGATTCCGCGCTCTCCACTACACGTTCCGAACCCTCTTCTCCAAAGAAAGTGTAGACGTCCTCAACTCCATCTTGAAGTTCCCAATTGCCCAATCGACATCCACGAAAAACAATTGATTTTGCAGCACCCTCGCAATCTGTAAGCCGACACGTCGATCTCTTGTGGATATGTTGTGATTTAAAGCGAGTTCGCGTTGGATTTGGGATTGAATAGCAGACTTTTAAAGGAAACGTGATCAACATAAGGGTCATTAAGTGAGAAAAAAAAGAAAAGGGCATACAACAATATCTTTCCCAGTGAAAGAATTAGGGTAAGGAATACATCCTTTTACATGTGCACCTCTTGGAACTTTATCCCTCAACTGCATAGCAATATTACTCAACGAGACATTCACGAATCTCGACTCTTCCTCCTCCCAATTGGGTCGGTTCCGGTATGTCAAGAGGCTCGTTGTCAAAGTCCGCTATTTGTCGCAGCATCTCCGTCGGTCGACGTAGGGTAGCAGGAGGGGTAGCGGAGGGTGCAACAGTGTCTCTTCCGTCAAGTTTGGATTTTCGATCGCTGTACAGGTAGGCGTATTCATCCCAGTTTTCCGAGTGGGCTGGAGGGGGAGGATTGCTTGGAGAGGCATCGTCGTATTGTGCATATGGATCTACTTTGGAAGAAGATGCATAAAGGACTTCCTCGAGCTGTGGGACTCGGTCAGCGTATATCCATGACCAATAACACAAAAAACTCACGGGGAGGTAACTGTGTAGAATCGTCGTAAGGATTCATAGAGCCAATGTTTGTTAGGTATGGGATTTTCGGAGGGAGGGAGGTAGGACAGGAGTAGTTGCCACTGGAGAGTAAGAGTCTTGAGTTTGCTGCGGTTGCAGATAATTGAGATCATCAACATCTTGGTCGTAGGGATTATAGGAAGGCAGATATGTCTGTGTGTATGGTTTGAGGTCGCTGTCCGAGTAAACAGCGGAGCCTGGAGATGGCATTGGGAGGACTGAGACAGGTGATTTTGTGGTTCCATCGAATGTGACAGCAGTAGCAACAGTGGTATAGCTCGAGTTTCGAGATGGGTCCTGTGGTACAGATATGAAGATTTTACTCCGTTGGGTTCCTGGAGTAAGCGCCTATTTTGACTTGAAGGATCTTGCAGAGGTAGGCCAAGTCCAGAAGGTGGACGCCTCACAAATGTGGACAGGGTGACCGTCGAAAAAACTTGATGAACAATAAGGGCGTTAAATCTCCATAGCGAGTCGCTTGTTAAGACTGGCCCGAAGATGAATCATGTATGGAGACCAGGTGTTCGGATGTAGGAAGATTGTTGGGTGGCGGTGGTGTTTGAGGTGTTGATCGAAAATCGATAGGCCATGTAACCCTAACCCATGCTCGTGTTTGCGATCAAGACTAGGAAACACTCACTTTATGTGCAACCAGCAGGACTCTTCATGCCACAGATCGCTCCTCCTGTTCTCAGTGCAGCAGCACAGGTCTCTCTTGGCCCATTCCAGGCACCTGCTGATCCGCCATCTGAAGGAGATCATCTTAGGGCGATCCTACTGAAGCACGACCTCATAATCAATTATAGTACGTCTTCAGCACTTCAGTTCCCTTGGACATAAGTACGTAGGGTTGTCATAAATATGCTTTCTAGACCTGGGGAAAGCATCTAACAGAGATCTTCTGGATGGCTCCAAATACTCCACTCTGATGGCCCTGCTTGCTGGTACGCATACCAATACCCAGAGAATATTTCATTCTGGGCTAACGTTTGTTCTCAGCGGAACGACAGGAGAATGCACCAGCGTGGTTCAATGCCGCAGCAAATCAACTTCGAGAAGATATCAGAGAAGATATTCGCGCCTCAGAGGACAATATAAGAGATGAGATACAAACACTATCCCTCCAGCTCGGTCGTGTTTCTCGAGTTGCCTCCATCGTATGTTCTGCAACTTTGATAATCTATAGCCTTCTTACTTTCGAACCTAGATGCACAATGAGTCACGAGGATTCGGAGAGGGTGAAAGGTTCGAAGTTGTGTACTTTCCTGACAGTACTGATCCAACTGGTGATGACCCCCGGACGTCTGCCTTCAATTCCGCTCATCGCAATGTATCGGAAGACACCTATGGTGATTGGAAACCACACGGTAGAAATCGAAATCTGGATTGTTGATTCCATTTCGAACTACATGTATCTTGTCGCCAACGGCCATCACTCCACGCCTGCTCATTGGTCTTGCCAAGCTGTGGTTCAGCCAAGCAGGCTTTGTAGTCCTTCAAAATGGTGTATTCTTTTTGGACAGCTTCGGAGATCTTGATGACTTTCTTCTCTTGTTTACTGAAGCCTTTTAGACATCCAGCCTTGTGCAACCTAGCGCACCTAAGACGTTCTCGCATAACTCTATTGCTTTCTGGGTCCAAAAGTAATCTGAAGCTTCTATGCTACCGAATGCGCACTGCATTCGGCTGCGCAATGCTCTTAGGTAGTTTTCCGTACTTCAAAGCAGGAAGTCTATCCTGCGTATCATCCGAAACGTCCAACATTTGTGCTCGTTATTCCATGGCATCTCAATGCTGTTTCACCTCCTGATGCAACTTCCTTCGTATCGCCCTACAACTCAGTACCGGTCCCATTCTCCACATCCCAAAACTTCACGGGGCTGACTGAAAGCACTGGGTTGGATAGTGATTCTGTATGGAGAAGAATGGTACCGTCATTTCTTAAATGTTTCTGATACCCCTAAACACTGCATTGTTTCCCTCCGTTCCTATTGCCTATGATGACTGTGTGCAATATTGGATACCAGATTTGCATCATAGATGTGATATATACATTTTCACGACTTTCCATGTATCCCTGGATTACCTTAATCTCAGTTACCACACTTTCTAAGTTTCGACATACCTGTCTTATATTTACATAAATCTATGAATGCGCTGTATTTCTTCAGCTCCAGCAATAATTAAGATATATAAAAAAAGATCAAGTTTCGGTGTAAAAGTGTGTCATCGTCAATTACGCGAATCTCCATTGTTTTCAGTTTCTGTCGTCGAAACTTGTCTGAGCAGGTTCGACGAGTCCATCTAACCACACAGATTACATCCAGTGGATCAGTGACAAACAGGTCCGTCCGTACCATGCCACCTCATGTATGAAAAGGTTAGATTAATAGTGAGTTGCTTGTTGAGACTGCGAGGTGATCGCAGCCTGTACAGGAAATGGCGATGATGTGGATCCTACATGTGTAAACCCTTCGCGGAAATAGTCGAGTCAAAAATAATTCCACCACTCGAGTAACAAGCTAACGATAACCAGAATACGGTATGAATTGAGTGATAGAATGTAACATCTAAAACGAAAGACCATCAGAGGCAGCAACGTAATCTCACCAATTATTCACGTACTAGTCAGAGTAGCAAGGATACCACTGGTAATTCCAAGATCCTCTTCTATAGCATTCAAGAACCCATCTCGACCCCTCACTTCACGAATCTTACCCCGGTCACTTACATGGACAAGGCATATGCACCACTTCCCCCCGTAATAGACATTAGAGGTGATAACATTGTCGTCAAGGGTCTCCATGTGGTAAGTGCTGGCTGTGCCAACGAGAGCCCGAAGGTCGGCGATCTGCCCTATGGCAACCATGGGGTACTTCTCTTGAAAAATCTTTCTATGAAGCTCTGTAATGATGTGGCCATAAACGCATGGCCGATGCATTCCAGGAGGAGCGGGCCTGGATAATGCGTGAGGTCTTGATAAACGATGCTTATAGATATAATAACGCACGGAAACTTTGGATTCAATCCTTCCAGCGACATGATGGTGGCACGAAACCAGAATTCAAACTCCGCCATGGGCGTAAACTGTTGAACCTGAAAGAAAAGCCACTCAATGTCAAGCGGTGTAATTTTCGTAGTTTGTTAACGTCTTTAGTGCAGTTTATTGATCATAACGCGTAGCCATTCAAAAATGCCCAGGATGAGCGCCTTTACCGTCTTCACAAGCTCTATGCTGAGAGCTATGGTACAAACACACGAAATCTCGAAGCGCCATGGAAGCCCGTGATCGCTTCGATTCTAGAGGCGATACTCAGGCAGATTTTCGAGAAACACCCTTCAATTTACTTAACTGTTCAGCAGGAACAGCCTATCCCACCTCTTGCCCTTGTGGCTGCTGCTCAAAATGCGAACGAAACAATGACAACCCCGAAACACAAGGGCACTCTATCCTGACATCTCCGTCCTTCGCTACGTTCTGGATCACCCGACTTTACCGCAGAGCATGAACGACTCAAACTTACACTACCTCGTATGTGCAGAGCTTAAGTGCTCCATCAGGCGCCAATTCATCGTGGAGGGTATCGACGATAAGAGCCCTGGTTGGGGGATGCTGTCAAATTATCTTCGGAGGGCTTGCATACAGGCAACAAGGCAAGCTTACGTTGCCATTCAAAGAACCGAGGCAGCAAGGGGAAGTAGGGGAATCATCCTCATCGCGGCCTCTGGGCCATTCTGGATGTGGTGTCAAGCAAGCTATGCCGCTGTTAAAGCTTCCTTCCGCAAGCCCCTGCAGTATATTCTGGATGACGCCCAGGACGAGCGCGATGCAGATGACGACAACGAAGTAGTTGACGACGATGCCAGCGACTCTGATAAACCATCCAGTTCGTTGTCGATCGAAGTTTTACGGATCCCTTTGACAATAAAGGGATGACTTCGTCATCACAGCCTTGCTGTCTGAGGCATTTATGTGATCGCACTTCATGTTCTCACAAATGTATGTATGAATACTTATAACTTTTTAGTTGCTTTTTAGCAGTCGACTTGAAAGGAAAACACTCCATTAGGTCTGGAAAACACGAATCCCATTTGGAACACCACGACGTCAGAGCTGCTGATTTCCTACTTCTATTCTTTGCCAGTTTGAGGAGCTGACCTGACAATGTATATGGATATGTGGTCATTTGAGTGCCCTACGTTCTCTGAGCCTTTCCGGTTTCATTTTATTACAGTTTGTCAATCACCTTTGCATTCATCACGGTAACCTGTATATGAGACTAGTAAACCTTGCAGATTAATAATAATAACTTTAACTTTAAGTTGAGCCCGTTTTTACTCAGCCACTTGGGCTGACTAGAGCTGGGTAAGAAAAGACAGGCTTCATTAGGCGTGACAGGCCTAGGGCGAGGGCAAAGATGAATATGGGCTTGGAAAGGATGTTGGAGAGGGTTTGGAAGGTCGTGGAAGAACAGTTTATGCATATGGCGGAGCGGTTCGTCTTCATTCCTCGTCTTCCTCGCTGTCCCCCTTATCTTCATCCCACAACACGTCGTTATTCTTTGAATCAAACACCACCTTCATATCAACCTCTTCCCATTCCCGAGGGCCGTCCAGGCATATCGAATCTTGTCGAGACAGTGACCGAGAACACAGTGGCGTATTGGGAGCATCGCACTCAAAGGACGGGAGTTGCACTCGGTAACATTGGCCTTGGAACTCGGCCCTGGTTCTGGTGCATTCTCCAGCATGCGAAGAATCTGTTGTAATTTCTCATTCACAGCTTCTTGCTCCCTCTTTCTCGCCTCCTGTTCCGCTGCCCATTCTTCCGCCTTCCATTTTTCGTCAGCTGCGACTCATTGCTAGCGCTTCGTCCCGTAATATCTGTTCTTCAAGTTCGTCAGCGTCGTCCTCTGTATCAGATGGCACAGCAGGAAGAGGGCGGTTGGATTCATCATGCTGAGACACGGCGGCCTGCTCGCTAAGACGATTCTTGTGATCTTCCATCATATTCTTGATCAATCTGAGGATCTCGTAAGACTGGAGATGTGCAGAAACCTGCAAATGTGTTTGAGGGAGCACCGCACAAGATGTAACAGAGACCTTACCTCGAATCGACTCATGGCCTGGTCCAATCTTTCGCAAAACTCTTTGATTTTATTGCCATAGTGTTCATGACATGAATCAACTGTGTTCTGTCTACTCGAGTTTGAGCAAAATTCCTGATCATCTGCAGAGTGCTAGATAGCGATGATCAGTAACTCTCCTTCCAACCGCCAATGAGGCAGACGTACGACAAAAACATGTCGACCGAATCCTTAAGTCTGGTCCCGGCATCGGGATCTTCTGACTTTTCACGGTAATTGAAACCGACGATGGTGAGAGTGGCAGCGTCTTTGCATAGCCTCCAAAAATCAGCCTTGTTGTCCTTGACGGTCTGATGAACAAAACGTAAGAAGATTGATCATGATAGCAAACACCAAACACCGACCTGCGCGATCTGGATGATGTTCAACGATGTGGCTGTGGCACTTCTGAGGTATGGTAACGGAGCAAATGCTTGAGGACGGACAGGACAACGGCGCCTCCATTAACCGTGGTTTTGAATCATGCGAAGCCGTAGCCCTCCACCTTCTTTTTCTTCTTCTTTTTCTCTCCCGATAATCCAAAATGAGGTGCCATCGATGATGAAGGAGGAGGAGAAAGGGAGACAAAGTTTCGTAGTGGCCAATTCTTGTTATACCCTTCTCGACACAGCTTTGTGTGCACGAGCGCTTGATCCGTGCGATCGACAGTGACGGGGATCCATCATAACACTACTGCTTTCTGAGTCCGCTAGCGGACTCGAGGAAAAATAGAGCTAGGACTAACCTAACCTAAGAAAACGATATTAACATAAAATCTGGGAAGGTGGCGATAGGAACTTACCTGGTATCCGGTCAACCACTGATTCCGCTGTTGCTCGTCAACAAGCTGTCCGATCCTTGAGGTTTTGCTCGCGTTTTATACATCTAATCAAAGGCGGTCAGACTGAGTACAACAACACAGAGGGAACAGGAGACATTCCACTCACAAGGTGCGACGTGGGAGGGGGTTGGCCAGCAATGGCATGGCAGAATCCAGGGAGGGAAAGATGACGTCAAAAAATGACAGGAGGGGATGCAGGAGATAGTAATGAAGCTTTATTAAGAGAGAAAACAACATTAGCACAATTTTTGAAAAGGTGGTGGCAGGAAATCACCTGGCACCCGTTCAGACACCAATTCCACTGTTGCTCGTCAACAGGCCGTCCGATCATCGAAGTTTTGCTTGCATATTAATCGTCTAATCAAGGTGGTAAAATCGGGCACAATGACAGAGGGAACGGGAGGCACTACACTCACGAGGTATGAGGCGGAAGGGGCCCTTCGCCAGCAATGGCATGGCAGAATCCAGGGAGGCAAAGATGGCCCTAACAAATGACGGGAGGGGGTGCAGGAGATGTGCAGGAGATAGTAATAGAGCTTTATTAAAAGAGAAAGTAATGTTAGCACAATTTTGAAAAAGTGGACGCAGCAACTCACATGGTACCGGTTCAACCAGTGTTCCATCACCGGACCGCGGAAGTTTTGCCAACTGCGACAAGCGTACTTTCCCCTGACATGTACGTCTCTAATCTCATTGTGTCCTCATCTGCTAATTATCTCTTAGCATGCCATTTTCCACTGACAATAGTTGGCCCGCAGGTCTGCTCAACATCTTCGAGATCTGTCGGAAAGTGAACAGCCCGCTGGAAAATCGATACTACGGCCCCTATGACAAACTCATCAACTACTGCTTTGGAGATTCCTTCACTTTCTTTGTTGCACCACAGCATCCTCCCGACAACGCCACAAAGGAGTCAATCGACTTCCTCGTCTTTTTGGTCGTCTTCGATACTCTTCGCCGCCCTGTTCTAATTGCCGAAGTGAAAGACGACAGCTGGGCAGGCAACCCAGGTCTTCGTCTTGAAGCAGATGAACAGCTCCGTCGTCGGTACAACATCATGCTCAGTGACTGCCCTCTTCCCCGCCTCTGGGGCTTGAGCTTGCTTGGCACTTCAGTCCGTGTTTATTGTGGAGATGTTGCTGCCAGAGTCATCACACCACCATACCAAGCTCGGCCCCACCAAGATTTCGTTGTTCCGTCAGGATTCTTGCAAGGTGGTTGGGATCTGGATATACTTTCGCAGGAGGGGTTCAACAAAATGAAAGAGATCGTTGCGGACATCACCGCCGCCACTGCCGCATTGTAGCTGTACCACTCCTTAACTTCGTGAATTTTTGGTGCTACATAGGAATCTGTAGCGTGTGCCTCTGCACCCCCATTCTTTGTTTCTTATGGCTTCGCCTTGATATGTAAACAATCTATGCATAGAAGACAAGGTTACAATCTCTCCGTCGGTCATGTAAATAGGTATTCTTATCATCAATATGCACCATCAGTTGATTTTTTCATTTTTTTTGTGCGGTTGTCAAGAATAGCAAAGTGAGATAAAGCTACGGGTGCAATATGGTGAATTTTTATGTAATTGATTGCTCACTTCTCTGACAGTCCACGAAACGGATCATAACATCTAGGAGACCATCTCTCGCGAATTCTACGAGCCTGAGCAACTCGCACTGTGAGGTTCGCCGAACCTCGCAGACCACAGAGCAGATCACGAACGTGAGCGCACCTTCCTCACTTGCATGCAAAGTTGCAAACAGCGCATAACCTTAGGTGTTGCAGTCATGATCATCCTGATCTTCGCATTTTGCAGCACCTCCAATGCGCTGGAGTGCTTTGCACCACCCGAATTGCGAAATTCATGGGCCTCATCGATCGTAACCGACAGGAAGTTGAGCCCGAAGAAGGGTCTTCTGCACAATCGAATCGTATGTTGATGGTTTCCGCCATGGTAACTCCTTTCCCGAAGGCTTGGCAGCAGATACAAAAGGTTATACTCCTGGACAAGTGCCTGGCCGAACGATAAGTCACCAGTCGGAAAAAAAGGCAATTGACAAACCGAGTGGGGAGCAAGAGTGATCTTGTTTGCGCGGGGTTGATTCGACTGAGCGAACAGACCCGAATCAGACCAAAAATCCTCTCGAAAATCCTCTCCGGTCTGATATAAGAAAAGGTCGAAGGCCTTCGGGTTAAGAAAGATTCTAATTTCTGACGCCCATTGACTCAGAACCGTTCCAGGAAGAATGACTAAATGGGAGGCATTGGGGATGGAGTTGCTGTCGCCGAGATATGGACGCTCAGCTGCAACAGAGAATTCATTAGAACACCTCGAAAAGAAAGGTTGTGGGCTTACTAAGGCGGAAGTGCACCGACCCGCGCATTCTGTAAGCCACGCATTGACAGCCAGTGATTGTAGGGTCTTCCCAAGCCCGACTTCATCTGCGATAAAAATCCCAGGACGTGCGCGACTTGGGCGTCGTCCGCAGGATCGAAGACGAGCGGTTTACGCCCACCTCCAGGGTTGGTTGCTGCGTCGTGGCCGTGTCATCTTTCTGATTGCTGTGGTGAAAGGTCAGTCTGTAGATAACAATATTGAGGGACTTGTGAAAACTTCTGTAGTTGTGAACCTGGTATAATCAGTAAACAAAATTCGTATGCCCACTGATAACCTGGGACTTGATTTCAAAGAACGGTGACCCCAAAGGAGATGTACTTACCAAGGGACGGGAATTTCGAGTTTGGAGTTTGGAACAAAGAACAAGCTTAGGTAAGCGGTCATCGCCATCGTATAAATATGACGTTGCGGTCTTTGTTTCCCTCTTACTGATCGTCACCGGCACCACACATACGGCTCTGTGTCCGAGGGTTCGACACCATTCATGATTCCACACATGTTGACTACGCAAACAACTCGTTTTCTGTTCGATGGACACCGAACACAAAGTGTATCGCGAGGGCATGAGGGTGGCTTATGCACGAGATTCAACGGTACGTTTTTGTTAACAGAACATGTTCGATGACTTCTAATTACTCTAACGAAGGGTGTACGCAAACTACTGGTGATTTCGACTGAAATAAGGGTCCCCCTTCTTCGACGTGATGTCGGACACACCACCTCCACAATCTTCGCCATCTCCAATGGTCTCATCTACCCACACCCCAGCCTCCTCACCACCAGCGGCATCATTCCCACAACTCTGTAGAACGTGGCTGCGGCGGTTACAACCCTCGGCTGCAGCATCAACAACACAGGTCCCTTCGACTCCAGTGCTCGAACAACTAAACCTGCAAACCATCGTGGCGACAGTAAATCTTGATTGCTGTCTATTTCAAGACCATCGCCCTGCATGCAACGAATGGAGTTCGCGATCGCAGCTGTGATCATGTATATCCGCGAGCCCAAGACAACATCTCCATGCCGGGGAAGATCATTTAAGGCTCTCGTCACGCAAGTATGCTCGCATCGTGCAAAAGCTCGGCTTCGATGCTAGTGTTTAAGAAATTCCCTATTCGAAGGACTAGCATACACTCACGGCAAGTACAAGCCCGAGGTGGGGATCTATTTTCCGTTTTCCGCTTTCCTTCCTCACTTTCTCATTTCCTCCCCAGACTCCTTTACCGCCCGATCAAACCGAAGGTGGTGTCGCTTATCTCCGTGTCGGGAAAGATTGTCCAGACTGGTGCAAAGGTGTGTGGACTTTTCTTTTCCCCTCCCATATCATCGACATCGGCTTCGCGTGTATCTGCGATGGTCGGTGGATGTCATTTGTTGCGATTTCTTGATTCCAGTGGAAGTGTTCTGAAACGTCACCTGATGTTTTTTGTTTTCCTTAGCATTCAATACGGTATCAACTGTTCCTTGCGAATTCCGCAAGCCCTCACGTTAGACTCCCGCTTCCGCTGCCCTTCGTCTGCTTGAAGTTGCAGCCTATATTATCCCCCGAGTTTGACGGTCAACTCGAAGAGGAATATGGATAGGCCTGGGCAACCCAGGAGATGTCTATAACAGGAGGGCCAAGAAAGGTGCGTATTGTGCTAATACATACCCCCCCTTTCTCATTCCTGCGCCCTAGGTCTCGACCAGCGTATAAACCCCATTCTCCTGACAAAGTGGCTAATTTATTGGGCGGCGACGAGCCTCGCATCCACTTGGGTCGGCCTGGTGGAGCCCCTGTCGCGATATTTAACCCCGTTCTTTCAATGGAAACTCGAGCACCTCGAACAAGTCGAAATTTCTCGTCTTGATGTCAAGCGTGCTGCCAAGTACCTCCAATGCTTAGTCATGTTTTACAAGGACGAGGCCCAGCGTCAGAAGGCGATCAAGAAATATGGAAGTGCGACATCACCTGGAAGCTTGACTGTCGAGGATACAAAGAAGAAGATTCTCGATGTTCTCAAGTATGTGTCGCTTGAGGTGTGATTCCTGTCTCTTTGTAAGCAAATTGCTCATCGCGACGCAGTCGGAAGCAGGCTGTCGTATCCTGATCAATACCCTCTTGATACATGTTGCCTCCAACCTCGAGACAGAGACATCCGGTGTGGTGATTGCCCCGGAATTCCGTGTTAACGACACCTTGCTCGGATGTACTGAGCATTCATTTGTGGATTATATGCTCATTTATGGTGACAGGCCTGTGCGAGGTGACTCCGTGTGTACGACTACCCGATCTTCTATCTAACTTTATGTCTAGATCGGATTGTTAAATCGAAAGCATTCGCCTTCAACGACTCCGAAATATACAAATTGCTCAAGTGCAACATCTACGAAGCAAAACCCGAAGAGCATTTTACTCCCACAACATCTCTCCCTCAAGCTGCGATGGCCGCTATCATTAAGGCACAGCAACTGCAGTGCGTTGAATCTTATCTCAGGGATTTATGACCTCACGAAATCAACCCTCTAGATTGAAAACGTTTCGAGGTTGTGTCACTAGTGGCAAGCGATGGGTATTTTTTATCTACAATGCGGAGAACCCTGAAAATGGTCAAGGCAAAATTGTATACTGGTTGGAGGCAATTCCGCTCGGAGAGCGTCACAACCCGACTGTGAACCTAGAATTGATTCTCGGTATACTGCGTGATTGGGTAGGTTTGAATTCTGGTGCATTGTCATATCTGATGTTTGGAGACTTTTAGGAACACGGCCATGACAAATCCCTTCGATTTCTCGAATACTCAAATTGATGCAAAAGGTTGGGATGTACATTGACTTCTCAAAAGTGATTCTCGTAATATAACCCCTCTGCGTCTCTTTATGAGGAGTCGGCTCACTTTTCTCGAGATGTGTATGGCCCGAATGTTAAATTGAATAAATTAAATCACAAGAGACTCGAGAGAAAACTTTTTCTAGGGGGTCTTGGGGGGCCATCTGAGTAGAATAAGTATTCTACCTAACTCCATTACTGGTCAACCGGTTGAACCCACTCCGTATTCGGTATGTAAGAGAGTTAGAGATACCCACATGGGGCATGCAGTCAAAGAGAGTGAGAACATTCCAAGAACTAGGATCGAATTTTGGCCAGGAGAGGGATTGCGAGTCGGGGTTGAGGTTGGTGGTGAAATGAACGAGAGCTTCTCCAAGTTCGCCTAAGGATATTAATTTCCGGGTCCAGCACCGAACCCGGGAAGTAATAGAGGTAGATCCTTCTCACCCTCGCCACTATTTTCGTACATCAACCGCTGTAGAAACAACACAGGAACACCTACCTCTATTGCGATCCTCAACTCGGGAAAAAATAGAAATATATTAAATCATTATTCACCCATCTCGTTAAAGAAAACAGTTGTCCCAGATATAATTCAACATTTCTAAGTCATGCTCCACCTCCACAATGGCCCCGCCCGTGGCACCTTCTGGCCGTTTGACGGTTGAAGTATTCAAATCTAGTGGGTATCGCACCTGTCGTATTTCGCCACCTGAATCATAATCCACCAGCATAAACAAAAGATCGTCGAGACCAATGGTTTTCACCATAATGTTGGTATTACGAACATCCCCATGCACCAAGCCGGCTTGATGCAGCTGGATTAAACAATCTCGGACGGTTTGCAGAAACAAGTTACGAGTGCCTTCATTATCCTTCGACAGTAAATCCGGGTTGTCCTGAATGAAGTTGAACAAACTGATGTAGTCGTCACTGACATCATCCATCACAACCATGAATTGTCCACCAGGAAGCCGCTCGACCGCATGAAGTCTCGGCGCAAACCCCCGCTCCGCAAGGAAACTATGAGCTTGTTCACAATAGCGAGTAACGAATTTAACACA
>WNGA01003953.1_pt1 | contig 21999 bp, 11 predicted proteins | sample 5400061 | NCBI WGS metagenome assembly WNGA01 (sample SAMN13153366, study PRJNA577476) | soil metagenome | isolation source: 100 cm soil or saprolite under grassland replicate 2 | place: USA:California | collected 2016-06-15
CCCAGGTTGCCGAAAATGTACGAGCCCAACTTTGGGTCGACTGTTTTAACGCATTCAATTCGCGAAATTTTGGTATTCCTTCTGGCGTGGCAAGTAGTCCCGGCTTCCTAAACCAATGGGCCACAGATGGAGGCAACCGCAGAATTCGATTTGGCGCACGCCTAGTCTTCTAGTAAGTGACGCGGAAGAGGTCACTCTTTGTTCCGTTCCTCAGAACTATTTCTGACGAACCTTCAACAACGTTTAGGAAAGCTCTGAGGGATCTCAACGCAATTCACCCGTTGCTTAATTGATTATGATGGTTTGGGCACTATGGAGAAATCTACGGTTCGCAGCGAAGAGTGGCTAAGAAGTGGGGTTCTTACTGAGGAAATTGGTAGGCGCGTGCGGTTTGAACCCCAGACCCCTACCGTGTCAAAGCAGCGCTCTGCCAACTGAGCTACGCGCCTATTCGGAGGTATTTAGGCGCGTTGGATATTTGTCCTATTGAACTTATTAACGGAGATGCCGAGAGGCTACTTCGAACCTCCCTTCTCCTGACCTGTAACCCATTGAACAACAAAGACTTAGCGGATATGCCGAAGGGGGGCCTGTTTAGGTTAATTCCCTTCTCTCAATTTGCTGGGCAATTCTAGAAATGTTTGCCTTTCTCACTTTTTATCCATTTTCATTCGGGCCACAGAGTTTATACCTGCTTCGCGGTTGGGCACTAAATGGGCACTAAAAATTTTGCCCTGAACTAGGCTGTGCGAAGTATGAACTCGCCACATAAGAATGACTTGAAGCTTGCGATGCGACTTGAATGTCCGGTTGTTTTTCGTCGATGCACATGTTCATCTCGATAATTGCCGATCACTTTATCACACACAACAGGGGCCTACGGTCTAATTGAAGGTTGGTTGTCATGTGTAAGTAGCTCTGGAAGCGCAGGCTGTTTCGGAAGTGGCTTGCCGGCAGCCTTTTTGGCCCAATAACCCAGCCCCGGGCGCGGGACCCTAAGTTTCTTGCAAATCTTTGCAAACCCAACATCGGACATCCCATATCTTTTCGCGACGTGCTGGATGGGTTCAGACCAGATCTCATCATAGATCTTTTGACGATCGTACCTGCGGATAAGGTCGCGAAGGATCCATTGGCGATGCGCCTCTTCCCGTCGTTTTTCCTCTTCTATCAGTTCCCTCGTCCGAACATCGAACCCTAAACGAGCAAAGTTTCTACTCACCGGCGTGAGGTGTTTCTTAATCGCCGGCGTTCCCAGAAGGTTATTCAACGTGTCTTGAGTACCTGCTTGGTGCTTAATCATCTGTTCGATCAACTCAAATGTCACGTCCGGTTCGCATTCGAACAAACCTCGCCGTGCATCGGTCAGTTGTTGCTTGTCGTCAGGCCTCCACAGAGCTCTTTGTTCGAGGAGAAGCTGAACAGTCTTTAGTCTTTCGGCCACCTTATATTTCGATGCCTTGGACCTTCTTCCGAAATCTGTTTGGTAAAAGTTGATTGGGGCTTCATATCGGAAGCCTCTGAGACAGTCGTCTACCGCCGATGATCCACCGTTAGGCTTGTCATTGGGATTCGCTCCTAGCTCCAATAGATATTCCACCAGGCTCGCTCGGCCGCCGCCGGCGGCATTCCTAAGCAACGTGTTGATATCGTCTCTCCTCGCGTCTGGCTTTAGCCGCTTTAGAATTTGAACATTGTCACAATAGGTCGCAGCATCAAGCGCCGTTGTATACCCATCGGCGTCATCCTCATCATAGTCAAACATTGGTCCTCTCGACCGAGGATCTGCACCCGCCCACATGAGCAAACTCACCCACTTCAAATCTCCTTCAAAGCAGAAATGCCGCAGTGCCCGGTCAGCCTGCTTTTGCAGTTGTGGCGCGAGATCAGGATGGTTCGCCCTGCATTCGCGCCACGGACGTAGTGCGGTTCGGATTTTCTCCCGGAAAGCCAGAGCAAACGGAAAACCCGTGATGAAGTCGGCGCCGTGATCAAGAAAGTAACGAATAATCTGGGGGTCCCAAACATAAAGCACTTCGATGAATGGGACTGAGCTTACTTCACTGCCATGTGAGACTAACAGTTCAATCAAGTCCAGACGTTTCAGGGAAACCGCCTGCTGCAGAGCCCGATTCTTTACGTCTTGGCTCTCCTCATTGCGAACTAGCAGTTCGACAAGACTATGGAAACCGGTGTCGAGCGCAACCTTGAGCGGAGTGGTTTTTAGTTCGGCCGGCACACACAGCGAGTTCCCCGATGCGATCCAATTCTGGATCTCTAACAGCCTTCCCATTTTGCACAGTCGGAGAAGTTCCTTGGCCTCGGTGGTAGATAAGATTTTGGTCACGAAGAATAATATATAATCCTAACAAGCTTGGACTCTAATACGCCATAATCAATCGGCTGGTAACCGAGTGACGGATATTTCTAAGTTGCCACACCGTTCCAAGCGTGGAACCGGAGATGACAATCGCTAACGAGATTCCGAGTTGTTATGGGCGAAGTTCGCTGAACAGAGCCCTCAACGACTGGGTATGATTGGAGCGTTCTAGAGTTTAGGGAGGATTTCTTGAATGCGCGCGAGGATTACACCAATAGGTGGAGGTTCTGAGAAGAATAGGCCCTCCTCCTTTACGTAGTTCTTTTCTAGCGCCAGACGTCCTTCCTCATCCGGCGAGAGAGCAGGACTATCTGCAAATGAGCCCCCATTCGGTAAGGCCGCGTCGGGCCAGTGCGCACGGCTATACGTTTCAGCGTCACGGTAGGCATCGCGATACTCCTGGGTGCCTATGAAAGCCTGAGTTTCAGCCGTGCCTGCCAGTTGATAGACGTCGTAGTAATGTCGGACCTTTCCGTCGGCTCTATTCTTCTCGTAAGCTGCATGTATAGCAAACAGCTTCTCTATGAAGGTTCGAGTTAGATCGAGGCACTCAACTTCAAACGGCGCTAGATCTTCGGCCAGCCCCTCGAACCCGTGTTCAAGTGTGTATTCCGTTAGAAACGATTTTACGAGCCGAACAGTTGATGGATTCGTGCCTCCTCGAGTGCCCATTTCAAGGATTACGGTTTCGCCTAAGGCACTTATAGGATCAAATATCCGCTTGTACGCGAACTTGCACGTACGATGCACGCCTTTATCGCTGAATTCATGCGCCAGGGCCAACCCGTCAGCACCTTGGACCACGGCCTGAGCCCCTTTCATCCTGCGGTCCAACTCACCCTTGCTTAGAGGTTTTCCGTCCTGCTCGGTCCTAAACAACAGATCAATGTCTTCCGAGAATCGCTCTAGCAGATTCCAACCTTTTGAAAGACTTGTTCCGCCCTTAAAAACGAATTGATTAGGTAAGGAGTCGCAAAGCGCCCGCAGAACTCGGACCACGTAATAGTCTTTTTCGATGATCCCTGGTGGTACCTTCTTGGCGCCGGCAACTGCTTGGACCAAATCGGCGAAGTCGGGTAAGTCGGAGGCAAAGGCCGTCACCTAATCCCCCATGAACGAGCTGCCGGAATCTTTTCCGCGAGCCCGAGCTTAAAGGTGGTCGTCGCATTGAGCGAGTCCTTCAGAGGCTTTAGCGTTTCAGCGTTCTCTCCCATAATTGTCCCGATAGTACCCAGCAAGGCTCTGACTCGGGGTGGCTCTGCACTGGCTAGTTTTATCATGCGACTAAACGAGAAATCGTCCGAACGAAATAGTTCAACGATTCGGTTCACCACACCTTCCGGCGAGGAGTCAGGTATCGACCGAAGATCTCGAAGGGCATCCAGAATGGCTCGCTCGCGATCTGTCATGTTCTTCACTTTAGGCACGACCCTGAACCGCACTCTTCGATCCGAACTAGTACGTAGCGAACTTACGTCACGATCAACAGCGAAAGTCGTTAGGGGTGAGACTTGGGTAGTAAGGCCAAGAGCATTGTAAGCGGGCAAGCCGCTCGCCTTCCACGCGATTCCCCGCCTATCAAGAACCGCTGCCGCTACACGTGAGGGATCTGCCGCTGTCGGCCCAAAACGTGTCTTGCGTGGTTTGTAATAGATCCCCTTGCGAACTCGGTCAAGGCTGCCTTTCCTCGCCATTCGACTAAGTGCTGCAGCCACAGCCATGCCGGGTAGGGGCTCAAAATCAGCATAGGTCCATAGCTTATCCGAGCCGCCCCGTTCTATCTTCTCCCTAACCGTTGTAGCAACCTTCTTAATCATCGGGCGTAATATAGCAATTAGTCGACATGTATGTCAAGTTATATGTTCTATAAACTTGACGCTAATTAATCCTAATTCCTTTCATCTCTGAGATTTAATTGTCATCAACCCCCACATTACTATGCGTCGAGCTGCGTTTGGGTCGCCAAAGCCGCGGAGCAAATAGGGGCGGACAGCCTTACCTGGGGATCACAAGACATCCAAAGGAGCAGAAGAAATGAGATTCATACTTGGCGTACTCGTTGGCTACAGCATGCGAGGAAAAGAAAAACGACTAATCATAGCCCTTGCGACCATAGCGTTTGTTGTCTACTTAGTCTTACCGACAGTCGCCCTCTTGGCACTCAGCATGGACGTGCACCACGAACGCCGGTCAAGACCAGTTCTAACCAGAGTTCCGGCGATCAAAGACTTGAGTTTTGAAGACGCCAAAACCAAACTTCACACCTCTCACTTGAACATTCGACTGTTGGCGACACGCTACGATCTTCCATTTCAGCCCGGACTAGTCATCGATCAAACTCCACAACCCGGAGAGGAAGTTGTTTACGGTTACCCCGTCGGCGTTACCATCACTAAAGCGGATTCCCATGGTCATGGTCCCTAACGACAACTCTTCCAAGAGGACAGAGGAACATCGAGCGATTACTAAAGCGAGGGACACGCGATTTCACCGAGTTTCGGACAGCGCTTTCCTTCTTAGGTAAAATCGGTGCGGACATATTGCCAGCATTGGGGCAGGACTCACATTCGCAGTAATGTGCCTTGAGCCAACTCCCCCGTAGAGCGCGAAATTGCTAAGGTATACAATCCCACTTGAGTGCGATATTCTTCTAGCCTGCCAGCGATTTCGAAGTCAGTTTTGTAATCAACAACAATCCAAGGGCTTGGGGAGCCATGTTCGCGGAATGCTACGTCTACGATGCCTTCGACCATTATTCCATCGTCAAGCTTCATAATCACCGGAGCTTCCCGGCGGCAGTTACCTGAATCCATGGCAGCGGCGGCACGCTGTAGGAGTGGATGTAGAAGTGCTCTTTGTACCGTCTCTGCCGCAGCCACAGTTTCCTCGTCAGTCGCGCCTAAGACTCTCCCCTGAACCCCCGCAATCTCTTCAATGCCCTGGCGATTCGAATCAAGCGCCACAACAGACAGCACAGCATGGACCAACGTGCCAAAACGTTTGCCGTGTGGTCGGGTAAAATCAATCTCGATCGTTTCGACCGTAACCTCTGGCATGAGTCGAGGTTTAGCGTCGCTAACCTTCGGCTCTTCTCCCTCGATCTCAGGTTGCTTCTGAACCGTGAAAGCGGAGGCGTAAGAAGTAGCCGTTACAACGTTCCATTCAGGCTTGCTCCCAAGTGCGCGATTACTCGCGCGTTGCACCTGCCACTGTTCGTGTGCGCGAATTCCCTCCTCCGAACGAACTTTACTCTCATCCTCTTTTAGGTATTTCGTCAACCGTGAGCTGGTGCGAGCCACGGTGGCTGGTGCCGCCAGAATGGAAGGATCCCACCAAACAACACTGTGTTTGCCCGCCTGCGGCCTGTGCAGACCGGGACTCACAGAACCCTTTGGACGCACTGCGTTCTTGGGCCGCGCAACAACGGTGTCGTCTCCGAACTCAGGGCTGCCTTGAGGCTGTTTTGTCTCGGGCTTAAAACTGAGAGCCTCGGATGGATATAGCACCGGATTCAAGATGTCCAACCATCCCTCGTATGGATGATCTCCTAACGCACAAACAACCAGAAGATCGCGAGCACGAGTTGCTGCCACGTAAAGAACTCTCGCAGCCTCTTCCTGCTCGATCTTCATTTCGTCCTCGGCGTGTTCCTGAACCTCAATTGGTGTACAGCCAGCGAGCTTTGTAACACTTAGGCCAGCCGCCTGATTGACCCACTTTGACGGCTCACGCGTATCCTTCGCGGTAATGTCAACGAGCAGCACAACGGGAAACTCGAGTCCCTTCGCCTTGTGCACCGTCATAATCCGTACACCATCGACGCCCTCTTCCATGATCGGAGCATCGCCCACATCGCCGGACTCTGCCTGTTCGTCAAGCCAATCGACAAATGCGCGGAAAGAGATTAATCCGTTGCGCTCGACTCTGCGGGCCATATCGGTAAGGCGCATAATGTTGGCCAACGCCTGCTCGCCGGTGGACCAGTTGGCAAATCCCGCATGCGCTCTAGTCGTCGCCAGTAACGTGCTGATGGTCTCAGCAATCGGACGACGATTTCGTTTGCGATGAAGCTCGCGTAGAATCGTGAGCGCTCCAACGACTTCAGCCAACGACTCCGGCAAGTCATCCGGCGGTTGCTTGAAGGAATGTAGACTGCCGCATAAGGTTCGGTAGGCCAGCAACTGCGAGTCTGTAAACGCGAAGAGGGGTCCACGCAAGGTTGCAAAAACCGCGAGTTCATCATCCGGCCATTCAACCGCGGTGAGAGCGTTGCGGATTGCCTCCACTTCTTCTCGCGAATGGAAGGAGCTTCCGCCAACCAAAAGGTGGGGGATTTGATAGGCTTCCAAAGCTTGCACATATGCTCGCGTCACGTCAGTAGCGTAATGGCGCAAACGACGAAACAAGAGGCAAACATGCCGAGCCTGCAAAGGTACTCGCTCTTCAGACCTCCCACGTTCTGTAACAGTCCAGCCGCTCTCATTGATTAGCCAGTTTAGAAACGCCGCGACGTCACCGGGCAGCGACTCATCAATCTTCCAGTCGACAACTTTTCCGTAGTCGCCATAAGGTTGCGACACAGGCAAAGCGATGATGGCTGGCTGAGCTTCAAATGCTTTCCGGCTCGGCGCAAGTGGAACATATTGGGCCTGCGTTAACGATTCCTCCTCCATCACTGGAGCAAAGGAGGCGTTAACAGCCTCCTGAAGTTCCGGCACCGCCCGAAAACTAACATTCAGATCAACCAGGGCACCTCCCGATGCGATTACACGTCGCTTCACCTCCTGATAAAGAGCTACGTCGGCGCGACGGAAGCGATAGATCGATTGTTTGGGATCGCCCACTATAAAAAGCTTGCCGGGAAGCGGACGCACTTGGCGCCAGTCCTGCTGATCCGGATCATCCGAGCCGAGCAGCATGAGAATCTCAGCCTGCAGAGGATCGGTATCCTGAAACTCATCCACGAAGATGTGGGTAAACCGTCGCTGCAATTCGATTCGAATATCGCGGTCGTCTCGAACTAGATTACGAGCCCGCAAGAGCAGATCAAGAAAATCGAGCACGCCCGCGCGTTCCTTTAGTTGTTCGAAGCCCTCGACCACCTGCCACAATTCTTCGCGGAGTCGTGGCGCCAAGTCAGCGCCTGCCATGTCGACAAACTCCTTGACGCGGGTCTTGAGCTCGTCGCGACGATTCCTTAACTCGTCGGCCGGAAAATCGTCTTTTGTGAAGTAAGCTTTCCAATCCTTTCCCCTGCCCCAGCCTCCGAGCAAACCAAACAAGCGCGCCTCAATTCCGTCGTAATCACGAGGGGCACCCAGCGACTCAACCCGCGTGGCCTCCGCAGCGAAGCGTTTGAGATAAGTAAGTGACTTTGTCAGCCACTGATCTGGCTGCCCGGACTCTGACCAATCGCCAAGGCCCTTAATTTCGTCCATAAGCTCATCAATTTCGGAGTCGCGCTCAAACCCCTCGCAGCGTTTCCAGGGCGCAGTAAAGTCGCGTTCCTTTACCAACTCCAAAGCGGCTCTTCGCAAGATCGCTTTTGGACCACTCTCACTTGGCTTACTGACTAGTGTGGCACTGCGGCCACCTCCGAATTGTCGTCGCTGAGGTATTCTGAGAATCCTTCGCACACCCTCCCCGGGATTCTCAAGTTGTTTTTCAAACCAGCGTTCAAAGGCCATATCAAAAAGTGGGTAAGTCATGTCCTCAGTTGCCACTTCAAACAACGGATCGATTCGAGCTTCTACTGGATGCTCCCGCAAGAGGTCGGCGCAGAAGGAATGAATGGTTCCCATGCGCGCCTCTTCAAGCTCCTCCACGGCCTTATTCAGATACTTCGCTATCTCCGCCGAGTCATCGTAATGTTGGCGGGCATCCTCGATTGCGGATCTGAGACGGAGTTTTAGTTCACCGGCAGCGAGCTCCGTGAAAGTCACAGCAGCGATGTTCGCAAGGCTGACGCGGCCGGAAATGATGCCGGACAGAATCCGGCCGACGAGCGCGCTCGTTTTCCCAGTGCCGGCTGCTGCTTCAACAACCAGGGTTGTATCCAGGTCGTCGCGTATTCGATCCCTCGCAGCTTGGTCCGCGAGCGGGGCGGCAGGAATTTTCTTAACTCTTTTCGTCATGGCAGGTCTCGCAACGCTTTTAACTGCACCAATCGATCCCGGGGCTTGATGCGAGTTCGAGTTTCTTCGAACGTTCCACACACGGCCAGAAACTCACACCAGTTACACGCATCGTGGTCCGGAGCAGCCGGGAGGAACGCATCCGCGAGTCCCTGGCGAATCGCAATCAACACGGTATTGAGTATGTGCAGATTTTCTTCATCGAGAGGAACGACGCGTTCCTCATAGCCACCATCAGCCGTGCAGTAGTAGAGTCGACCCGACTCCACCCGTGCATCGAGTAGTTCCTGACATGCAAGCGCGTAGAGCAAGGGTTGCAGGTATTTCCCGCCGCCGACGATAGTTTCATTATCTGCTCGTGCCTTCCCCGTCTTGTGATCGGTGACGCGAAATCTGTCGCCCTGCCGTTCGACCATATCAATCGACCCTCGTAGCTTAAGGTCGCCGATTATTCCAACGGGGTCGGCAACGCTCGCCGGATCAGCCTCTCTTGGACCACGATCGCTCAGACCAAAAGACAACTCAAATTTATCCGGTATCCAAGCATGCTCGTCCGTCATACGGCGCAGCCACTCTCGCAAATCCGCCCGAATGCTGTTGATGCCGTCATGCCAAACGCGCGGGATCGCCGGTGCAAGCCGGTCCTCGTAGTCCGACGCTAAACGCCCAAGCCCACGATCAACCAAATCAAACGCCTTCCCCAGGGAGGCTGCCTGGAGCGGAAGCAATCCGGCAGCTCTTAAACCCGTCAACACCTCAAACTGCGTTTCATGAAATAACGAACCGCGGGTCAAAGGATCGATCACTTCGATGGCTGCTGGCTCTTGGCGTAAGTCGAAACGAAGAATCGCGCTCAGGAAAAATCGATAAGGGCAGCTGGCGTAATTTTGGAGTGCTGTGGCTGAGAACGACCGCGCGGAGAATTGATGTTTCGTGAGACTCTCGCGGGCTAACTCATCCACGTCAACTAAGCCATCATTTGGCGTCCACCTGCGTAGCCAGCGACGACTGCGAGCACGCAAAGCTCGAGCGAGGTGAGTATTCGCTGTCAGCAAATAATGTGCTGCACCCGTGGCCTCTTCCTTATTCGACTCAACCAAATTCGCAAGCAAAGCCAAGTCATACTCTGCCTCATCAATAGCAGCATTGGGGCGTTCTGGCGCAGGCCAGCCAAGGCGCGCTCGCGTCGTTGACTCTGCTCGAGATGCTATCTCCTCGAAACCAGGCAAGATGCCTTCGGCAGCGCGTAAAGCTTCCAGAGCATAGAAGGATGGAACTCGAGGTCTTGATTGCTGAACATCAATGCGCGGATATGAAAGATAAACCCGGTCTCGGGCGGTGCCGATCGCCATCCTCAAAGCGAGACGTTCGACTTCCACTCGATCACGTCGCGTTGGGAGTTCAGTGTCCTTCCGCTGCACGTCCGGCAAGATTGGATCTTCGACAATCTTTCGCGGAAAAATTCTTTCCGCAAGGCCTGGGATAAACACCACTTGAAAGGAAAGCCCGCGGGCTGCGTCAACCGGTCCTATGAAGACGCGACCATACCGCCGTCTGGGTGGCTCCACTCCCAGGTCATGAAGGCGGGCCTCGAGAACGAGTTGCACTTCGTAGAGATCGACTGGCCCAACCGAGCTCATTGGTTCCAGTTCCGCGAGCGTAGCCATCACGCCTCCAGGTTGGCGCAGAGCATTCACGGCCAGCTCGCGTAGGTGTGCGAGCCACTCATTCCAATTCGCTTTGACTGGGAGGTCAGCTAACCGTCCAATAAGCGGCAAAGCATATTCTCGCAAAGCGTCGAGGTCGCGAATATCCCTTCTAATAGAATCAACGCGAGCCTCCTCTTCAGACGCAACTTCCTCAATCCGGAGACGAAGCTCATTAGCAAGTCCTTCGAGTCGTCGTGCCCAACGCTCCTTGCCTCCGATCACGGCTGAATCGACGAGCAATCGTTCCCAACGCGCTGGGGCTCGCAAGGCTCCATCAACTACCGCACTCTTCTCGGGCTCAGCGACCAGGTCCGAATCCTCGATCTCGTTTGCCGTCTCGTTGTTTTCAGCCTCTGTTGTAATTGCTGCCAGCTCATCGGTTGGGGCGACCCACTGGGATTCCACGTCTTTCTTCGCTGCAGGCGCCGGCACTTGGCCCAGCGACAGGTACTCAGCAAACCGTTTCGCCGAGAGTCCATCAGCAGCGCATGCCAGAAGCGCGAGCATGGCTCGACCTGCCGGGTCGGGAGCCGTTGTACCGCGCACGAAGTAAGCGGGAATTTCGGCCCGACTGAATGCCTCTTCGAGATGAGATCTGTACTCTCCGGGTGAATTGAGCAGGACCGCCATTTGATCAAAAGGCACGCCTCGCTCCGCCTCGGCCTGAATACCCCTGACAATTTCAACGCATTCGCGTGGTTCCCCGGGCCAGTTCTGAATCGTCACACTCGAGTCGAGCGGAGTAATCGGCGGGGAGGAGTTCTCGAAGAGATGTTGTTTGGCGAGGGAGAGAGAATTTGTGCCGCTGGTCGCACGTGGTTTGCCCCGCTTGCATCGAAGTGACTCTTCTAATGATGAGACTGTACGCTCATCACCCTGCGGCACTGTTGCCAGCACACGCGGCGAACCAGCCGCCAGTTCCTGGATCAATCTGCTCTCCAATCGGCCGCGTATGGCAACGTCGAGCAACAAAAGCGGAAGCCTCGCGTAGGGAGCGTTCTCTGGTGAGCTAATTAAGTCAATAGCTGCCTTGTACAATGCGGCCCGGTCGGAGAGTTTCGACTCTAGTAGCTCCTGCTCGACGAGGTTTGCAATCGCAGCGAGATCTTTCCCTCCGCGATCTAGCAGCGCGATCGAGTCGGCGGCGACCTCATTCATGCGCAACTCTTCCAACGTCTTTGCGACTGCAATGGGAAAGCCCGGCCGTGTTGCCACTCGCTCGAAGTAACTCAGTGCGCCTTCTGATTGGAGCGAATGAATAGCGCGCGCCACAACCGCCGTGAATGTGAGATTACTGGCCGGTGCACTGCCAGAGGCAGCAAGAGCATGTTGTGCCAGCCGCGATGCAAGGACGTTTAGAGTTAGATGTTTGATTCCAAACCAAGCTGCGGACGAGCTCACTACGCTCAGTTGAAAATCTGAAGCGGCTTCCGTTGAATTTGCAACAATGAGTATTTCAGTATCGGCGGGATAAGCTAGTACCCAGTTTCTAGCAGTTTGAAGTCGCTCGACCGCATCACTGGAGACTTCGATTCCCTTTCTCGCGCTTTTGGTCATGAGAACTCCGATTGCTTCACCACAGAGGTAGAGAACGTTCACGCATCGCCTATGCTGAGGTTAAAACTTAGCTCTTCTGAAATAACACCGGGCAGCTGTACGGCACAACTCGACTCCGGCGTTATTAACCGAGCAACCGCATCCTGCCCCATTACTACGCGAAACCACCTCTCACGATCTGACATCACTCGATACTGCCGTTCGTCGGCCGTGCCTGCCAGGTATGGGAGATACACGACTATAGACTCCTTGCCTTCGGCTTTGCAGCCCAGCCGGTCAATACGTCCCGTACGCTGTTCGATGTTGCTCGGGTTCCAGGCTAGATCGTGGTGAATAACGTGCCGGCAAAATCGCTGCAAGTCGACGTCCTCTCCCATCACTTCACTGCAAACAAAGACATCAGGGAAGAATGGAGTATTAAACGCTCGCATCAAGCGGGCCCGTGTTTCGCGCTTAGTCGTGCCTGTGGCTACCTGCACGTTGGCGAGCGTGAGTTTGTCACGATGAACATCCGTATTGCCATCCTCATCATCTGAAACCCCGATGGTTCCTGTTTCAGTTTTCAATGCCGCTTCCAAGTAAAGCTCGCGCTCTGACTCAGAACATTGCTGAGTTAAGAAATCAATGAAGGTGTCAAACCGCTGGCGCCAGGATCCTGCTGAGCCATCGACGTGATCCAAAGTTCTCGCTACCGCCTCGGCGGGCTTAATTCGATCAACGTCAGCTAGGGGAAAACACCTGATTAGCGTGGTAGAAACTCGCATAAAGCGGCGCATCGCCGTTATGAGAGATTCGCGTTGCTCGTCAGACATCTCTACCTTGTCAAGCGAAGCAGAATGCCGTTGCACAATCTTGCGGAGTGCACGATCAAGTGCTTTCCTACCGGGCGAATCAACATCGTCAAAGAAACGTTTTCGTATTCTCTCAAGGAGCCGCTCGACGTCGCCGTCGTTAATATCCTGACCCGCATTCTGCAGGGCGTTTCGTGCGCGTACAGCGATGCGTCGCTCGATTTCGTCGCTGATATGAATGCGTAACGCGCGGCAGGTATGTCGATAAAAGGCGAAGACAAGTACCTTCTCGCCCCTCTCCCACAGATCGACAACCCTTCGCACCGTTGCAGAGATTTTTGGATGGCCCGCACCACTTGTGCTTTCCAGCGCACTGTCGAATTCAGTTAGGTACCAGCGAGAGTGTGACAGGTCTGCCAACTTGGAGGTGGCCTCCTCTTGTTCATCCAATCCAGCTTCCTTACTTTTCCGAGTAAATCGAAATGCCTCGTAGGAGGAACAGAGTGCTTCCCCCAGCACATCCTTGCTGGGACGAGCTGCACTTCGCGCCGCGAGAAAGAAAGGAAGCAATTGCCCGGAGGGGAGTGTCAGGCCTCCTGTTTTCTCAAGTACGTCGATTGCTGCGCCATCTAATCGTTCACGACGACTGATCTCCGTATGTGGCCAACATGGAGTCTTGTTGTGTCGCACAATCCAGGGCCTCAAAGCCTCCTCTGCCGACTGTCGACTACGTTTTGCTGCTTCGTAAGCATCTACTACGGCGCTTTGATGATTAGTGAGAGATTCTCGCGGAGAAGTAAGGAGAGAGTTCCACCACAACTCAACGTCACTGTCGACATCACAGTCTTCCGGCCGCAAACGACTCCAACGTCGCTGCAAAGCAATCGCGCTACGCTGGCTCTCGGTTAAACGCTGTCCCAAATTGTCCAGGGACTGTTGAAAATTTTCGCGACTGCCCAACTCAAGAGGTTCCCAACGTATTCCTCCGAACCTTTCCAGAACGCTTACCAGTTCATGATGTCCAAGTTGAAACGGCGTCGCAGTAAGGAAGAGCATTCGGTCAAACGCATTTGCCATTGCTCCATCGCCGGTGCGCAGGTCGCGTCTTGAGTCTGGCGACTGGAGTTGGCGGGCGAGCGCCGTACCGGGATTTTTGAGATGGTGCGCTTCGTCCAGGACCAAAAGCGGCGACCGCCAGCGCGTCTGGGCAAGAACTGCATTCCAAAGCGTTTTCTCGACTTTCAACAACGTTCTGCGCGCATCACTGATTCGCTCCGATAACCGCTCGCTGGTTCGCAATGGCATCTCTGCTAGCGCCTCCGCGATTGGCTTCAGATCAATCCTGCTGATGGCTCTACTCACCGACTTCGGAACAGGATCGTCTTGTAACTGGCGCCGTTCGTCTCGAAGCGTCGCGTTGTAAATGTCTTTCCAAGCTTCAGGACCTGTTTGCAAGAGTTTCCGCCATAGCTCATCTCCCCAACCGTGAGCACGCTCTTCACCAATCGCCCACAGTAATTCACCCAGGAATCGAGGAATGTGTTTCTTAACTTGAATGAGTTTGTTCGCGTTGCCGCGAGCATGGCGCCGCAGCGCTTCCGCAATTAGAATTCCAAATGCACGTGGGATCAAGACTACGCCTTTAGTTCTTGGATTCAATCGAGAGTATTGGAGGCTTGCGAATTAGAACGTCGAGCACGATGCCATCAATTTGGTTATCGATTCCGTAATAGGTCACCACTCGAACTTTCTTGGTGGGTTGACCATAACGATCAACGCGGCCTTCGCGCTGTTCGTGGCGAGTAGGATTCCACGACAGATCGTAATGAAGAATGGCGTCGAAGTCTTTCTGAAGGTTTATCCCCTCACTTAGGCAATCGGTCGCCACGAGAACATGCTTTTCACTCTCCGCGAGCTGCGAAACACGTACTTCACGATCGGCGGGAGGCAATATTCCTGTCACGGCCTCAACCGCGACATCCTTTGGCAGTGCCTTGCGCAAAGCAGCGGCCACATAGTCGGCTGTTGGTATGAAGCGGCAGAAGACGATTGGCCTCGCGCCTTGGGCGAGCATGGTCTTGATAATCTTGATGGCCTGCTTCAGCTTCTCGTCATTGTCACACTGAAGCCCCTCCGCTTCGCGGGCCATCTCTAGCAAGCGGCGGCGATCGCGTTGCTGATCGTCCTGATCGTCGATCATGCTTCCGGGTACTACATCAGAACCTTCCGTGGTCTCATCATCAATAAGATCCAATACACTACGCCGTCCGAGTTCATCGACTTCTTCAACCGTATCAGCGTCGGCACTCGCCGCCCGCGTGCGAAGTGTTGCTGCTGCGGCTGCCGGACTCGAAGCCATCGAGCGCAAGAGAGCTAGTGCTGACCACCAACGAACACGTTGTCGCCGGCGACTACCACCCTCGGGGTGTGTGACAATTTCGCGGGCGTAGGTCAAAACTCGCTCGAAGAGACGTCGATATTCGCCCGAGAGTTTGTACGTTTCCTCGCTGTCATCGCGGTCGGGGAAAGGAGTGTCAGCGTCAAGAAAGTGGCGAATATCGCCACGCCTCCGCTGGACGAAATGTTGGGCCAACTCCCGCCGGTGTTGCTCGTTTTCAGGGCCAGTCAAGTCTTCCGGCAATCGAGTAAACTCAGGCTTGAGCAATGACAACAGCGATCTGAACGCTTCTTCATTTCCACTGTGTGGCGTAGCCGTAACGAGTATCATGTGGCGGTTTTCATTCTTTGAAAGTCCCGCTATCAGTTGATGGCGTTGATGTCGACCACCCCCTCGCCGATCAATACCAGAGGCGCAGGTGTGAGCTTCGTCGACGATAACCATTTCAGGGCAAGTACGCAGAAACTCGTCGCGCCGCGCATCCGACTTGATGAAGTCCATCGAGACAATGACATACGGATAAAGATCGAAGAGCGATTGCCCTAGCCGACAGTTACGGGCGAGCCTTAAGGCAGTGCTTGGCAGAACAAGTTCTGCATCAATGTGAAACTTGTCACGCAGTTCGAGTTGCCACTGTTCAGCCAAGTGCGGCGGACAGAGCACCGCCAAGCGTTGAACTTCTCCGCGATCAAGCAGCTCGCGAGCTATTAGACCAGCCTCGATGGTCTTACCGATTCCAACATCGTCCGCAATTAGGATGCGAACGGGATCGAGGGTGAGCGCCATCAACAAGGGCACCAACTGGTAGGGCCGGGGCTCCACAGCGATACGTGCAAACGAACGGAAGGGTCCAGCACTTGAACGGAACCCAAGTCTTACCGCGTCGCGCAATAGCCGGCAGGAGCGAAAGTCGCCAATCAGACTAGGATTGGGTAGATCAAATTGCGCTGGCTGTACCGTTTCGAGTGCAAGCAGAATACCGGTTGTCTCATCATCAGTTCCTCCCAATGGGCGCACCATTAGTAGGTCGTCTTTCGTTTCAGGAAGAACAACCCACTCTCTTCCTCGCGCTTTGACCAGCGAACCAATCGCGAAGCTCATGATGCCCTCCCAAAGATGTTAGGGTACCGAGCGATAACCTTGTCCCAATCCTCCTCATAACTAAACCGGATCACGGTATATCCACGGTCTTCCATCTGCTCCATCTGCAGAGTGTCGCGTGCTTGCCTTTCGGGGAAAGCGTGATGCGGTCCGTCAACATAGATCGCTGTCTGTAGCTCTTCAAAAAGGAAATCGGGACGGGTTTTGCAGTTCTCGATAAGCCGTTGTGCGTGCGATGGCAGACGATGGCTGCGCTCCTCGAGATGACGCAACCAATCCCGCTCCAATTCTGAACCAGCCAGGCGCATCAGTTGCTCAAGGTGTTCCTTCCGACCAGCTACTACGGGAGAGCCATTCACGGTCGTTCTTGCGTAATTCAGAAGGAGGGCACGAATAAGCTGCCGATCGAGTTGAAGATGAAAGCGCTGGTTGTAGTAGTTCATCAAACAGTCATAACAAGCAGCCTCGCATTCCTCGCGAGCGCCTGGCGCTTTGCGTTTGTCGTCGCCGGTGAGTGGATCGAAATGGCAAATATCCAAAGCGGTTCTTGCTACCGACGCGAAAGCATCAGGATCGTCCACCAGGCGTTTCAGAACCCCGGCGCCACCTTCTGAGGCCTCATAAAAGAGAATCTGTCGGGGCTCGTCGGTGCTCGGCAAAACTTCTACAGCGAGTTCGTTATCCTCCAGTTGGTACAATGCCTGAACTGCCCGCTTGAGCACTGCCATCAGAGATATCATCGTTTCCGGGCTGCTTCCCAGTGCGGGCTCAAAGAGCAGACAGTTTCTTGTATCTTCGACGTACGGAATCACACGCGCGGTACGCGCTGCCTGGGGAATGTCCTCGGGATCATCAGCCGCGACAAGTTCGTTCTTCGCCCAGTAGCCACGTTCGTAATCAAGCACAAAGCCATAGCGGTCCTTCTCTTTGCGCCGGCGCCAACCAAGATTTATTCGCCAAATAGTTGCGGACTGGCCGAAGGCGAACTTGCCATGATCTATTTCATTGGCCACAACTATCGCTGTCCGATATGAGGGCCGTCCATCATGATCCGCAAAACGAATGGCAGTAATGATTTCGAAACCTTGGCGCAAGCGTTCTTCCTCATCTGAATTGATTTTGTCGCGCCGCGCTGTCGAAACATTCTGTAGTCTGAAAAGCGGCTGGAGCGGTATTCCTAAATCGATGCCACAGCGTTCGCAGAGGTCTTGTCCCTCTCCGTCAGTAATTGGATGTATATAGCCACAGCTCGTACATCTCTTGGCACGACGTGTAAGTAGGTCCTCATCGCTGACTGGTAAGATCACTTTATTAATCGTGTAGCGAGACCCTTCGTGATAAACGAAGGCACGCGGACCAAATTCAGAGATTGCCAGAAAGCGAGGTCGTGAAAGGAATTCATCCCGTTGTTTTGTTTTCCGACCAGGAATGTAAGCAGAAATGGGTAATCTCGGAAAATTGTAACCCGGCAAGAAGCCCTCACTAGCAAAGTATCGGTAACTATAGAAGTCCGACTGAACAAGACTCTCCACTTCTGTCAGAAGCTTGAGTTGGGATTCCGCTTCGCGCCTTAGTCGTTCTGCCTGCTTCTTGTCCTCGGGACTGCGAGAAGCATCGCGGATTACTCGGTCTTGTGTTTTTGCTTGCTTCAGAGCCGATTCGTAAAGGCTTCTCCATCGCTCGCATGTCTGGTCAAAGTTCCTTGCGGCCTGTGCTAGCACTTCATCGAGCCATCTATCGCTATACCAATCTGACGCGAGTAGTTGATCCCGTATCCTGGCGAGTACTCGCTCGGCCCGTTGGCGGGCTCGTTGTCGCGACGCTTCGCTCTCAATGCTAGTACGAACCGATTCCAGTAACTCCATCGTCGGCTCGGCACCCGAAAGATCAAGAATGTCTTTGAGCGACTTGCCTAACGATTGGCCGGTCTCGGCTAGCCAGATCGCATGGATATGAGCCCGTACCAGATCTTCGTTCGCTAAATCAAGACGCGGAGGAGCGACGGCGCCAGACACCATGCCTTCGGGCCGACGGAAGAAATATTGGTCATGTGGACTCCCTGTAGAGCAATAACTGTAAACGAGCGCCGGTTGGCCACTGCGGCCGGCGCGTCCAGACCTCTGTGCGTAATTCGCCGGTGTCGGCGGAATGTTGCGCATGTTAACGACGTTGAGCTGAGCGATATCAACACCTAGCTCCATTGTTGGGGAGCAATAGAGAATTGGTAGACTGCCGTCTCGAAAACGCTGTTCCCGCTCTTGGCGCATTTGGTAGTCAACTTGAGCTGTATGTTCACGCGCTTCGAACCCTTGAAGATCAGTTACTGCTGTCCGATAAAAGCCGACAAAGGACTGGTTTGTTCGGCTTCCTTCTTCCGGTTCGTTTGGTCTACGAATCGGATCGTGAAAGGCTCTCGTGCCATCTCCGACAACCCAACGCATGGCCGAGGCAAGCACTTGATAGCCGGGCACGCTCTGCCCATCCTCCTGCGCTTCTTGCACAATCTCAACAAGACCGCCAACTCTAAGTGCTTCGAACAATTGCGAAATGATCTCTTGCGAGTCCGAAAGACCAAGCCTCTGACCCAAACCGGGAAAGGTGTTACTACGACGGAGATACTGACCAAAGCCACTGCGAGATGACAGAAACACATTCTCCCGCAATTCTCGCCGACCTCGCGGTCTTGGCAGTAGTATCCCTGCATGTTCCATGTTTTCGTTCTCGTCCAGTGCCCAGGGATCGATTAGTTTTTGGCTGCTCTGCTGCTTTATTCGCTCCTGATGAAATGAGTCCAGGTAGTTGACTTTGATCGCCAATTCTCTTCGCATGTAGTCAAGAAGGACCGATGCTACCTTTGACCGAGTCCCGGAATCGGCAGTCACCAACGCAGGATGGCCGTTTTGCCAAACATCCTCCGCCTCGCAGACTTCACTGAGGGACGGATACACGATTTCGAGGAGGCCGCACTGTTCGAGATTCGGCGAGGTTATGCGCCAGCCTCGCCTCAGATCCCGATAGACTCGATAGCCTAATACCTCGCGAAATGCACTCTGGGTGTCACGCAATCCTTGGAACCGTACGTTCGGATCACTCGCGTAGTATTGGAGGGGAAGATCGAGTGCGTCGAAGACCCTTTGCGCTAATTCGTCATAGGCAAGTCCGGCAGATCCGGCTAGGTCGACGGCTTTATAAAGGGCCGAACGCAGGAGACCTACTTCGACGAAATCATTGAAGTGTCCCGCCTGTAGTGACGCGTCCTGTCGGTTGTCTGTAAAGCTCAATAGCTTGCGTGCTTCGACTTTTAGATCTGTGCTACGGCGCAGATTACGTACCGCTGACAGACTGGTAATCGTTGTTGCGGTACTGCGTCCTTCGGACCCAAGCGAGGCCAATTTCGAAAAGTCATTTCTCTGCCGGAAGCCATACGACACGCCACAGTTAAGGCAAAAGCGAAAGGGTGCCTGAAGGTAATGACCTCCAAGTCCGCTGCCATCTAAGGTGCCATCGGGTGTTACCGTCACAGGTTCAGGAAGGTCATTGCGACGATCAGACCGCAAGCGGATCGACCCGCCAATGTCCTCGGTCCAATCGATCGGGACTCTACTTAGGACCTCCTGATCGTCACTGGGCCATCGGTTCGTCGAGCTGAAGTAGAGAAAGCCAGCTTCAGTATCTTCGGCGTCGAGTTGATCATTCAAAATTCGGGGAATGAATGATCGCTCACTTGTCGTCGCGCTTAATGTTGAGTGCACGCAGTAGTATTCCTGACCACACTCACGGCAAAAGACCAAAGGCAGCAAAACGTGAGTTCTGCTACCCGGAACGTACTGCTGACCATTTAGAGTGATGTAGCGTTCCCTTTCGGGTTGAACTGACGAGTAGACTGTGTCGCCTCGGCTGATGAACTGATGCAGGCGGAACGCAAATGCAGGGAACCCTGTTTCAGGGTTGGGCTCAGATTCGTACCCTGCAAGCAAGCCCTCTTGAATCGCTGCTACACACCTCTCAACCGAGACCCCTGTCAGTTGGTGGAGGTCGTTAGCTGCGCCTGTCGAACCGGAAATGTCCTTTGGCCGGCTACGAATCAATCGACCACTGTTTAGTTCTTTTGTTACTCCAAATGCGGATTCGATCCAAATCGAGAGAGGGTCTTGTAAGAAAGACACGTACTCACGGGGCGGTGTGTAGGTCGGATCATCAAGCCGTCCTTTAAGCTGAGTTGTGAAACTCGGATCAATGAAATCTCTTTCTGGGGTCGCTCGCTTGAGGGTCTCACCAATTACATGTTCGGCCCTGATCTCAGCGCCAAACAACAGTGAGGCAACAGATGCTACTTCGGCTTGTCGCTCGGCGAATGTGCCTGAGCCAGCGATTGTTGCCGAAGTTCCAACGCACTGCATCTGATCCGCTGCTAGCCTATCGCGTACGCGCCGCACCAAAAAAGCCACGTCAGCGCCCTGCCGGCCCCGATAGGTGTGTAGTTCGTCGAGCACGAGAAACTGAAGGCCCTGAGCGGCGCGAATGATTCCACTCTCTTTCGGACGGGTGAGGATCAGTTCCAACATCACGTAGTTGGTTAACAGGATGTCCGGTGGCTGAGCGATGATCTCAGTTCTTGTCTGTTCTGATTCCTGGCCTGTGTAAAGGGCAAAGCTGACCGGCGGCTTTCCATCCGGATAGCCATAGCAAAGGAACTTCTCCAATTCACCATGTTGACTATTTGCCAAGGCGTTCATCGGATAAACGACAATAGCCTGAATGCCGCGACCACTTCCTGTCTTCAGTACCCGGTCCACGATTGGAACAATGTAAGCCAGGCTCTTACCGGAGGCTGTGCCTGTCGTAAGGACATAGTTATGACCGGCTGACGCTGCTTGGATCGCGTCGGTCTGGTGTTTATGGAGGCGTAGAGGTCGACCGGCATCGCTCCTATTTTGCTTGATTCGGAAAATGCGGTTGCAGTCATCATGTAGAACGCGTCCCTCGATCAGGTCTTCGATCGTGCCGCCCGATTCGAAAGATGGATTGAGTTGAAGAAGAGGCTCCGGCCATAGCGCTCCGGCATTGAGGCTGTCCTCGACGTGCTTGGCGATCTTCGAATCTCTAATTTGAATGAAGCTCTTGATGTAGGAGGAATAGTCTCCAATCAAGCGATCACGAAAGGCAAATATATCCATGCTCTTAGCCGTCAGCGCGTGCGATACAACTCAGAAGAGGATTCCCGATTGAAAACTTGAACGGAGCGGTGACTATCCTCTTGAAAGGAGGTTCTTTCACTCCGGGTCTCAAACCCGAACGTTCACTTATCACTGATGAGAGGCCTGGAATTATAGCTTTGTCCTCGCTACTCGTCCAAGTTCGCGTAGAAAGTTTGCAGCATGCAACGGGCGTGACCTACCAGAATCCTCTGTTGCTGGTACTCCAGCCATCAAAAATTAAGCGGAAGCCAAGGCAATAGACACTTTCGAACAATCGAGAGGTCAGGGGAGACCCGTCTTCCAAAAGACAAGACTCTGAAAACAATCAATGGAGTTCTCGCTTGAGAACTCAGCATCGAGGGCCAATGTCAGTCTATACTCCCTATGCCAACCAATACACCGTCCACGAGTTCCCGCGGCGACAACGAATTGCTATCAACGGCTTTTTCCGAGTTACGAAATATCGACCTTGCCCCGTTTGCAGGAAACCCGACTGGTGCGGTTACTCCAGCGACGAACAAACCTCCATTTGCATGCGGATCAGCAATGGCTCCAAAGGCACTTCGCGGAATGGGGGCAATATCTTCCACCACAGTGCTGTCCAAGATAATCAGTAAAGCGGACTTGGACAGGTTAGTTACTAAGCTTTCGGACATCACTTATTCAGGCGCAGATCCGAGCCCCTCCGGTTAAGCCAGGGTCAATTTAAGGTGCTTTCATGTGGTCACCAT